>ULXT01048360.1_pt1 | contig 35445 bp, 28 predicted proteins | sample 1961571 | NCBI WGS metagenome assembly ULXT01 (sample SAMEA4835846, study PRJEB28245) | human gut metagenome | biome: gut microbiome; material: fecal sample | place: Denmark | collected 2008
GCGAAAAACAGCAGCAGGGCTGGGTCTTCACCCTGCACGCCCCCAGCTACGTGCCTTTCCTGACCTATGCCGCCGACCGCGACCTACGCAAGGAAATCTACATGGTCTATAACACCAAGTGCACGCACGCCAACGCCTGCAACAACCTCGACATCGTGAAGCAGCTGGTCAACACCCGCCTAGCCCTTGCCCAACTGTTAGGGTATAAAGATTATGCCACCTACAAACTGGAGCGCCGCATGGCACAGAACAGTGCCAACGTCTATCACCTGCTCGACCAGCTGCTCGAAGCCTATAAGCCAACGGCGCAGAAGGAATATGCCGAAGTACAGGCACTGGCCCGCGAGGAGCAGGGAGCTGACTTCACCCTGATGCCCTGGGACTGGAGCTACTACTCGCAGAAGCTCAAAGACCGCAAGTTCAACCTCAACGACGAGATGCTCCGCCCTTACTTCGAGCTGGGAAACGTCAAGAAAGGCGTATTCGGCCTGGCCACCCGCCTCTATGGAATCACTTTCCAAAAGAACTCCGACATTCCCGTCTATCACAAGGACGTGGAAGCCTTCGATGTATTCGATCAGGATGGCAGCTTCCTCGCTGTACTCTATACTGACTTCCACCCGCGCGAAGGCAAGCGTTCGGGTGCCTGGATGACCAGCTACAAGGAACAATGGATTGACGAAAAGACAGGCGAGAACAACCGTCCGCATGTGTCGCTGGTAATGAACTTCACCAAGCCCACACAAGACAAGCCTGCCCTACTCACCTTCGGCGAAGTGGAAACTTTCCTCCACGAGTTCGGCCATAGCCTGCACGGCATGTTTGCCAACACCACCTACGCCAGCCTGAGCGGCACCAACGTCTATTGGGACTTTGTGGAATTGCCTTCACAATTCATGGAGAACTTTGCCGTCGAAAAGGAATTCCTGCATACCTTTGCCCGCCACTACCAGACGGGCGAACTGATTCCCGACGAACTGGTACAACGCATCGTGGACTCGCGCAACTTCAACGCCGCCTACGCCTGTCTGCGCCAAGTCAGCTTCGGTTTGCTGGACATGGCGTGGTACACCCGCACCACTCCTTTCGAAGCTGACGTAATGACATACGAAAAGCAGGCCTGGGCACGCGCCCAAGTGTTGCCATCAGTCGAAGGGACCTGCATGAGCACCCAGTTCTCGCACATCTTTGCCGGAGGCTATTCGGCCGGCTACTACAGCTACAAGTGGGCCGAAGTACTGGATGCCGACGCCTTCTCGCTCTTCAAGCAAAAAGGCATCTTCAATCGGGAGGTAGCCGAATCCTTCCGCGAGAACATCCTGTCCAAGGGCGGAACCGAACACCCGATGACGCTCTACAAGCGCTTCCGCGGACAAGAGCCCACCATCGACGCATTATTGATCAGAAACGGAATAAAGAAATAAAGATATGATGAAATATAAATTGTTTGCCTTATTGGCCGCCATCCTGCTGCTGGCCGGATGCAACAACGAAGACGATGTGCTGGAGATCTTCACCGGCAAGACCTGGAAGCTGACCTACATTGCAGCCGAGAACTCGCACGAGCAATACAACTTCTGGAGCAACGACAAGGAATCCGAACAGAGCTTCAGCGCCCTCAAGCAGGAGGGTACCTTCATCGTGACCTTCGAAGGCACCAATCTGAACAACGCAGTCGGAGGAACCTTCAACGCCAAAGGTATCAACGCAACCATAGACGGAGAGTGGAACGCCAACGGCGGAAGCCACGAGATGAGTACGGCCAAGACTCACGTCAGCATCTCCGAGAGAGACAAACTGGCACAAGCCTTTGTCACAGGACTACAGAATGCCATCAGATATGGAGGCGACGACAGCAACCTCTACATCTATTACGAAGACAAGGACGGCACCGTCAAACGAATGAACTTCAAAGCACAATAAAATCAGAATACAGCCATGGACCACGAAGCCAAACAAGAAGCATTGGACAAACGCTACATACGCATGGCCGGCATTTGGGCAGAGAACTCCTACTGCAAACGCCGCCAGGTGGGCGCGCTCATCGTCAAGGACAAGATGATTATTTCGGACGGATACAACGGCACTCCTTCGGGATTCGAAAACGTATGCGAGGACGAGAACAACCTGACCAAACCCTACGTTCTCCACGCCGAAGCCAACGCCATCACCAAGATAGCCCGCTCGAACAACAGCAGCGACGGAGCCACGATGTATGTCACCGCCTCGCCCTGCATTGAATGTGCCAAACTGATTATCCAGGCCGGCATCAAACGGGTGGTCTACTCCGAGAAATACCGGCTGGAAGACGGTCTGAACCTGCTGAGACGGGCCGGCATCGAAGTGGTATACATCTCGGCCAACGAATAAACGGAAACGATTAAAACAGAATAACGATATGAGTACAAAAAACTCTTCCCGCTTCACCCCCCTTATCATTGCCATCAGTGTGGTGGTGGGAATATTGATCGGCACATTCTATGCCAAACATTATGGAGGAAACCGGCTGGGCATCATCAACGGCTCGTCCAACAAGCTGAATGCCCTGCTGCATGTCATCGACGACCAGTACGTAGACACCGTAGACATGAGCCAACTGGTAGAAAAGGCCATGCCGCAGATACTGGCCGAACTGGACCCCCACTCCACGTATATTCCTGCCCAGAAACTGGAGGAAGTCAATTCTGAGCTGGAAGGCAGCTTCAGCGGTGTGGGCATCCAGTTCACCATTCAGGAAGACACCATCCACGTCAACAGCGTCGTATCGGGCGGCCCCGCCGAAAAGGTGGGCATCATGGCCGGCGACCGCATCGTGACCGTGGACGACAGCCTGTTCGTCGGCAAGGACCTGACCAACGAGAAGGCCATGCGCCACCTGAAGGGCCCCAAGGGCAGCCAGGTGAAACTGGGCATCAAACGCATGACCGAGAAAAATCTACTCGACTTCGTGGTGACCCGAGGTGACATTCCCCAAAACACCATCGATGCCGCTTATATGCTGAGCCAGGACTTTGGCTACATACAAGTAAGCAAGTTCGGCCGTACCACCCACGTTGAACTGCTGAATGCCATCGCCCAGCTGAGCCACCAGAACTGCAAAGGCATCATCATCGACTTGCGCGAGAATACGGGAGGCTATATGGAAGCCGCCATCCGCATGGTCAACGAATTCCTGCCCGAAGGCAAGCTGATTGTCTATACCCAAGGACGCAAATATCCGCGTATGGAGGAATATGCCAACGGTACGGGCAGCTGCCAGAACACTCCGCTCGTCGTACTGATTGACCAGGGTTCGGCCTCGGCCAGCGAGATTTTTGCCGGCGCTATCCAGGACAACGACCGCGGCACCATCGTCGGCCTCCGTTCGTTCGGCAAGGGACTCGTACAGCAGCCCATCGACTTCAGCGACGGTTCGGCCATCCGTCTCACCATTGCCCGCTACTACACCCCGTCGGGCCGCTGCATCCAGCGTCCCTACGAAAGCGGCAACGACAGCAAGTACGAAATGAACTGGCTGGACCGCTACGAGCACGGCGAATTCTTCTCCAAAGACAGCGTGAAGCTGGACAAGAGCACCAGCTATTACACTTCCCTCGGACGTCCGGTCTATGGTGGAGGAGGCATCATGCCCGATGTGTTCGTGCCACGAGATACAACCGGCGTAACCTCCTACCTGATCGATGTCAGCAACAAGGGCCTGCTCATCCAATTCAGCTTCCAGTACACCGACCGTAACCGTTCCAAACTGAACGAATATACGACCGAAGAAGATTTGCTGAACTACCTGAAGAAACAGAACATCACAGAACAGTTTGTCCGCTTTGCTGCAGAAAAGGGCGTGAAGAGACGCAACCTGCTCATCAACAAGTCACACAAGCTGCTGGAAAGGAATCTCTACGGTAATATCATTTACAACATGCTGGGTAAGGAAGCCTATATCCGCTACATCAACCGCGACGATGCCACCGTCCTGAAGGCACTGGAAATTCTGGAACGCGGGGAAGCGTTTCCCAAAGCTCCTGAAACCGTAACAGACAATAAAGACAATGAAAACAGGAAAAAAAGAACTGCGCAAGTATATAGCAGAACTGAAGACCCTGCACGCCACTTCCACTACGCAGCTGTCGGCTGAAATCATGGCACGTCTGGAGGCCCATCCCCAGTTCCAGCAAGCTCGGACAGTTCTGATGTACCACTCCCTTGCGGATGAAGTCAACACGCACGACTTCATCCGCAAGTGGTATGCCTCCAAACGCATCCTGCTGCCTGTGGTCAAAGGAGAATGGCTCGAGCTGTATACCTATAACGGTCCCGACCGGATGAAGATTGGAGCTTATGGGATAGAAGAACCGACGGAAGGCAAGTTTACCGACCTGATGCAGATAGACCTGGCCGTCATACCGGGTGTGGCCTTCGACCGCCGTGGCAACCGCCTCGGACGCGGGAAAGGATATTACGACCGCCTGCTCCCTTTCCTGGCTACCACGTATAAACTGGGTATCTGCTTTCCCTACCAATTACTGGAAAACATTCCTACCGAACCTTTCGACATACGTATGGACGAAGTACTCTGCTAAGCATCAGCCGGGCGGAAAACGCTTATCGGAAAATAATGTTGGTGATGACCTGAGCCCCGACATGCTGGTTCAGGTTACGCACAAGCAGCTCGCGCCCCATCATCAGCTCCTGACGCAGGGCAGCCGACGTGAGCGAAACGTACAGCACCTGATTTTTGATAAAAAGGTCACGCGTATAGGAAGCGATGACTGGCCCCAACACTTCGGGCCACGCATTGATGAGACGGCGTTCGTTCAACGGCGACTCCAGACTCTCCTGCCGCAAGAAATTGCGTATCAGCACTCCTATCTGTTCGGCATTGTTTCTTTTCATACCTCACCCTCCTGCATTTCCGTCACCGCCCCCTGCTCCACCCGGAACATCCGATAGTCTCCGCCTACCTTGTGCAGGATGTTGTCCAGATGGCTGCGGTTGGTGTCTGTAATGAAAATCTGCCCGAAGCGGTCGCCCGCCACCAGCTTGACGATCTGCTCCACACGCGAAGCATCCAGTTTGTCGAAGATGTCGTCCAGCAACAGCAGCGGAACGGTGGTACCCGTACGGCGAAGGAAGTCGAACTGGGCCAGTTTCAACGCCACAAGGTAAGTCTTGTTCTGCCCTTGCGACCCCTCGCGCTTGATGGGAAAATCGCCGAGCAACATTTCCAGATCGTCCTTATGGATACCGCGCAACGAAAAGCCCATGATACGGTCGCGCTCACGGCTTTCCTTCAGCACCTCCAGCAGGGATGCTCCCCGTGCATGCGAGCGGTAGCTCAGTCCTACCTGTTCCCGGTCCTGTGATATGAACGAATAGAAGGACTGAAAAATAGGAATAAACTCGTTGACAAACGCTTCCCGCTTGCGGAACACCACTTCACCCGCCTGGGCCATCATCTCCTCCCACACCAGGAAAAGCTCTTCCTCGACTGGCTGTTCACTCTTCAGCAGCGTGTTGCGCTGGGTCAAGGCCTTGTTGTAACGAATCAGCGCATCGAGATACTCTTTGTCGTATTGCGAAATGACCACATCCATGAAGCGGCGGCGTTCGTCGCTCCCGCCGGCAATCAGTTCCGTATCCGCCGGCGACACCATCACCAGCGGCAGGAAGCCGATGTGGTCCGACAGACGGGTGTATTCCTTCTTGTTGCGCTTGAACTGCTTCTTCTGCCTGCGCTTCATGCCGCAATACACCTCTTCCGGCGTTCCGTCCTCCGCCTCGTAAAATCCCTGGATGACAAAGAAGTCGGCCTCGTGGCGGATGTTCTGCGAGTCGATGGGGTTGCCCGCACTCTTGCAGAACGAAAGGAAATACACCGCATCCAGCAAGTTCGTCTTCCCCATGCCGTTCTGCCCGAAAAAGCAGTTCAGCTTCGGCGAGAAAGACAGTTCCACCTGCTCTAAGTTCTTATAATTGAGTATAGAAATGCGTCTCAGTATCATAATTGTCACTCCATTCACCTGCAAAAATAGGAAGATTTTCGGGCTTTTCCGGCACAAAGTAAAAAAAGATGCCGTGAAATTTCGCCAAAACCTATAAAAAACTTACTTTTGCCATTCGAAATCTCAAAGACCGAATAATAACAAAAAAGAATCTATAAAAATGGCAGAACAAAAGAAAACAAACGAAGCCCTGAATGTGGAAGAGGCACTTACGCAGTCGGAAGCATTCCTCATCAAGTACAAAAAAGCAATTATCGGTGCCGTAGTGGCAGTCATCGTCATCGTGGCCGGTGTAGTGATGTACAAGCACCTCTATGCCGAACCCCGCGAACAAAAGGCACAGGCCGCCCTGTTCAAAGGAGAAGAATATCTGGGAGCCGACGCCTACGAACTGGCCCTGAACGGCGACAGCATCGGTTATGCAGGATTCCTGAAAGTAGCCGAAGAATTCAGCGGAACCGACGCAGCCAATCTGGCCCACGCCTATGCAGGCATCTGCTATGCTCACCTGGGCAAATATGAAGAAGCCATCAAAGCCTTCGAAAGTTTTGACGGAAACGACCAGAAGGTTTCTCCGGCCATGAAGGGCGCCATGGGCAACTGCTACGCTTCACTCGGCCAGCTGGACAAGGCAGCCGACATGCTCCTCAAGGCAGCCAAAGAAGCCGACAACAACACCTTGAGCCCCATCTATCTGCAGCAGGCAGGTGAGATTCTCGTGAAGCAAGGCAAGTACGACCAGGCTATCGAGGCCTACACGACCATCAAGGACAAATACTTCCGCTCCTACCAGGCCATGCAGGCAGACAAGTTCATCGAGCAGGCCAAGCTGATGAAGAAATAAACCGCTACACCTTATTATAATAAGTGACGGTCCCCGGTCACGGATTAAACGGGAAACACGGTCCATCCACAGGAATACCGTGAAGTTCGTGTAATCCGTGACTTTTTTATCTACAATGTTCAACCCCATAAAAACCATCCACACTATGGCAACAGCTTATCACAACCTGTCCGAATACGATTTCAACTCAGTACCCGATGCCGCAAGCATGAAGTTCGGCATTGTCGTATCCGAATGGAACTATAACATCACCGGCGCCCTGCTGAGAGGAGCCGTAGAGACTTTGAAGAAACATGGAGCCAAAGACGAAAACATTCTGATAAAGACCGTCCCCGGCAGTTTCGAACTGACTTTCGGATCCAGCCAGCTGATCAGGCAAACCGATGTCGATGCCGTCATCGCCCTGGGCTGCGTGGTACGTGGAGATACCCCTCATTTTGACTATGTTTGCATGGGAGCCACCCAAGGTATCGCCCAATTGAACGCAAACGGCGATGTACCAGTTATTTACGGCCTCATTACGACCAATACAATGGAACAGGCAGAAGACCGTGCCGGCGGTAAATTAGGCAACAAAGGTGACGAATGTGCAATTTGCGCAATAAAAATGGTCGATTATGCTTGGAGTTTAAAAAAATAGTCGTATCTTTGCACCGCAATTGAGAAACAAAGGTGCTTCACCGAGTGAATCAAGAGCGATTGGGCAAATACCAGAGTGGCCAAATGGGGCAGACTGTAAATCTGCTGGCTTACGCCTTCGGTGGTTCGAATCCATCTTTGCCCACTAAATTTGCGGAAGTAGCTCAGTTGATAGAGCATTAGCCTTCCAAGCTGAGGGTCGCGGGTTTGAGTCCCGTCTTCCGCTCTTAAGAAAATCAGATAGTTATCGAAAGATTTCTATCTGATTTTTGTTTTAACATTGTTCAGCCTTCCCCTAAAAGACAGAGATACCATGAACGTTTATAGCCAGCACATCATCAAGACCCCTGACGACAACACCCAAGAACTATATCCTTTCCACTATCTCGAATTCTACGAAGCCAACATCCATCCTTACGACGAATTTCTAATCAACGAAAAGCCCGAACGTATCTATCAAGGCTGCACGGCCCAAGATTTCTTTCAGGCATACAGAAACGGCTTCCAAAAAATCATTCCCCTCATCCTATACGACTCCAAGCTGAGCAAACTGCAAAACGAACTGGAGGCCGAGGGGAAACAGGTTTGCATGTTCAACCTCTTCATCCTGGCCATTTTTCTCGTCATGAGAGGAAAATCGCGCTATGTATTCTTGCTGAAGCCCCGCATACAGGAAACCCTCGCCACATTGGATAACGTGACCAAAATCACCTTTACCAACGCGGACGGCACCACGACAGAAAGTAGCAATTCTGCTCTGATAAAGAAAGTAATAGAAACACTGGAAGCACAAAAGGCAAGCGACTGCAAATCCTACGAAATAGAAAAAATCGTTTCATGGGACCAGCTTTCCAACAAATCTGTCCTACAGAGCTACTTCGTCCACGACCTGACCATATTCCTGAACCGATACTTTCCGATGAAGAGGAAGAAAGATGCACAAGTATCCACCAAAGAAGTAGAGCTGATACTCTATCTGATGAAGCTTGTCGACCTTTCCAAAGAAGAGCTGACCAACAAACGCTATTGGCAGCTGATGGCCACCTACGAAAGGATCAGCCACCATACTACCGATATAGGACAATTCTGCATCAACGGAACCGACAGACTGATTCCCCTGATCTTCATCCCATACGAAGCGTGGAGCAAGGGGAAAATAGACTGGACGGAAGAAAACATCCCCAGATTAAATTGTGAAGAAGGCGACACCATTCAGTTCTGACCACATACGCCATCAGCCACCGTTTTCTCGAAAAACAGTTAATTATTCCCTATACCCATAACTTACCATTTTTTGTTTCAACAAATCAGTGTTCCCTTCTAACTTTGCGGCAACAAACCGGTAAAGGAGATACCTCCGCTACCGTTTGCCGCAACAAACAGATTGTCTGACCATGTAATACAAACTGAATATGAAACAAGGGAACAAGAGTCCGAATACCTTGCACACTCTTCCAAAAAGCGTTGAAGAAACGGCAAATAAAGCTTCAAATAAAATTTATTTGCCTCAAAGCCATTACAATTCAAAACCTTTCGCTAACTTTGCCACAATTTCAGGCGGTTTGTTGCGTCAAGCCCCGAAAGGACATATGATTAACGAAAGGTGTTATTGAAATTATCTTCTACATTCAAACTTCGCAACTTTGACATTGGAATGAAGATGATAGCAATAGCACCGCACCATTTGATACATACCTGCCTTGTATTGTTATATAAGGTCTTTAGATATTATCAATTTGGTGTGGGCTATTGTTTTATCCATTCCAAAGGTAGTGCGAAGACCTGAATGTAGGATAAAACCAATAAGTTCCCACACCTTTTTTATTTATCGCTTATCCATTGGGGACAGGTAAGCATTGTTTATCAAGAAATGAAAATATTTAGATTATTAGTAACCTTATTAGCTGTTTCATTATGTCTGGGCTTTAGTTCTTGTAATGAGAGGGAAGTCATACCTATACATGCAGAAGAGGTTCTAAGCCCACTAGAGGAATTATTAGATAAATGTGGGGTAGACGCTAAAGAATATTACTTTTTCAGTCCTACGATGCTCGAATCTGATATTTTGGTTACTACAGGATTGAGAGTAACAGATGGAGTACTCTGGGTTGCGGCTTACGACACAAAATCATACGAACAATTATGCGAATACACAAGTAAAGAATCTGTATCTAAAGAGGTTACTAAATATTTAGGATATGGTGAAAGCATCGTTTTATCCCTACAAAACATAATGGTTGAAGGATTGGCATTAACCAATAATGGATATATTGGCCAAGTTAGTATTCACTATGCAGATAATGACGGCGCAAGTTTTCACGAAGCACAAACTAAGCAAATAACCTTTTTTAGCAATGGCAAAAGGATTGAAACAACAATCAATTATGACAGTTTTGATGTAGGGATGAAGATAAACAAGGGAGTAAAAGAATGGTATGAAGATTCTGCCATTGTATCAGATACAATTTGTTTTAATGATAAAGGAGATACATTGTTTTTAGTAAAATCGCCGATTTTAGAAAAAGAAGTTCCCATTACTTATACAGATGGAATAAGCATTGATTTAGAATGTCAAAGAATAAACCATGCTACAGGTGAGATAGTATGGAACTCAGATGTAATACCCCCTTTTGAAATTTTCTCTAACACCAAAAGAGATATAACAATTGTTGAACAAAATAGCAACATATGGAAATGCAAAGTCTGTTTAACTTATTATGATGGGACAAAAAAGGATTTTACTTTTGAAATCAATACCAATGATGGAACCATAATAGGCCAAGACATAAAAGTAACAGGAATAACATTGAAAGAAAATAGCATTACCTTAAAAAAGGATTCTACATACCAGCTCGTGGCAAATGTTTTACCAGAGAATGCATCGAATAAGAATATTATTTGGAGCACTTCAAATGATTCTATTGCAACAATAGACACTACAGGATTAATTCATGCTTTGTCACATGGGAAAGTCGTTATAACAGCAAAAACTGAAGACGGCGGTTTTACCGCTACAGCCAGTGTAACAGTTAAATCCGACAATATTGAAGATAATGTAGCTTCAAATACCAGTATGTCTCTGATATCAGCAGGAAATATATTCATTTGCAATATTAAAGATGAAATATTTAATTTAAGCGAAGACTCGATACGGATTACCCGATATACAGTTACTGATGAAAACGGAAATGCAATCAAAGAAGTTACTTACTCTGACAAGATCTTGCAAGGAGGAGAAAGTCATATCGAAACTTTCACTGTTAAAGAATTATTTAATAAACTAAATCTCACATGGACTTATATCCATAACAGCACAGAACATTTCTACAGGAAAGATATAAGTTTACCTAACAACATGAGACCTTAGAAACAATTTTTATAAAAGGACAGCATTTGAGCCCCAAACTCTTATGCTGTTTTTTTTAAATAAAAACATAGAAATACTCCATATCCAGATAAGATTGTATGTAAGCTGCTTGATAAATTGAAAAACATCGCTTTCCGCTTGCCCCCCATCAGCTTTTCCGTACCTTTTGATAAGACGTGCGACAAGAAGTCGTACAAGTAATTGTTCAGCGTTATGTCTGAACCTGTTGTTCCGTCAACAGTAGCCTAAAGAGGCGTGCTTTACAAGCAATTGTTTGGTGCGAAGCCCTCTTGAGAATATGGCACTATGCAGAAATATCCAATGTATGGGCTGTTAGGCTGACCGATATGAGTAACAGATGTGAACCGCTGCACCATCGTAAAAAAGAAATAGCTTACGGATATTTACAAGCTATAGCCAAAAGGCGAGCAGTCAGGATGGTTCTCTGTCTTTAGGGACTACACGGATGTAGCACTGCCGGTGGATGGGCGGACTCTAAGTCGGTCGTAAGTTACTTGTACGGAACTTGGTAAGCCCGTATTTCTCCTGCCCATATATAGCAGGTAAGCCAATCGCAAGAGAAGCCGAAAGAAGTGCGGGTAAAGGATTGCGGAGAAAGCGAACGCTTCCGTGTAATGCGGAGGATAGAGGTTTGAACGTCACCTCATGCGAAAGCAGGCAGACTTCCGCAGGATAATTCTTTGTGAAACGATTGTAGAACTTTAATGAAATGAAGAAACAGCAAAGGAGCGAGGCGAAAGCCGAGTGTGCATCTTCAGCCGGGCGCGACACGACATGGAAAAGCATAGACTTCTCCAAATGTGAGCGTAAGGTTAGAAAGCTGCAAGTCAGAATAGCAAAGGCTCAGAAAGAAAAGAGGTACAACAAGGTGAAAGCCTTGCAACACCTCCTTGTCACTTCATTTGAAGCCAAGGCCTTGGCAGTAAGGAAAGTGACTTCCAATAAAGGTAAACGCACGGCGGGTGTTGACCACATAAAGTGGGATACCGATGCCAAGAAAATGGGCGCAATAAGTCCTTTGACACGAAGAGGATATAGAGCCCTTCCATTGAAAAGGATCAACATACCCAAGGCGAACGGCAAGACAAGACCGTTGGGAATACCGACCATGAAGGACAGAACCATGCAGGCGCTGTATCTTATGGCATTGGAACCCGTAACGGAGAGTGAAGCGGATGCGAACTCTTACGGGTTCAGAAAGTACAGAAGTACAGCAGATGCGATAGATGCACTCCACAGATGGTTAAGCAGGGACAACTCCCCCGAATGGATACTGGAAGGAGACATAAAAGGTTGTTTCGACCACATCAGCCATGAATGGCTTCTCGATAACGTACGAATCGACAGGCAGGTATTAAGGAAATGGTTGAAAAGTGGAGTTGTATTCAACAAGCTGTTACAACCGACTCTTGAAGGGACACCGCAGGGCGGCATTATATCGCCTACACTTGCAAATGCAACTCTCGACGGCATGGAAAAGATGCTCAAAGAGAAGTACAAGATTGAATATGCGGATGGTAAAACTTATCGCCCGAAAGTCAACTTTGTAAGATATGCGGACGACTTCATTGTCACTGCCGACAGAAAGGAGACATTACTTGAAATAAAGGAAATGTTGACAGCCTTCCTAAATGAAAGAGGGCTTACACTATCTGAGGAAAAGACACTGATAACACATATCAGTGACGGATTTGACTTTTTAGGCTTCAATGTCCGGAAGTACAACGGAACATTGCTAATCAAGCCATCAAAGAAAAGTCAGAAACGCTTTACCGACAAGCTGCATGAGGTGATACTGACCAGGGGTAAGGCACTTTCACAGCCGGAGTTGATAGGGATGCTCAATCCTATAATGAGAGGATGGGGAAACTATTACAGACATGTGGTATCAAAGGAAGTATTCTGCCGATGTGACAATATTCTGGCAAATCAGCTTAGAAGATGGTCATATCGCAGGCACACCAAGAAAACTTGGAAATGGATAAGGAAGAAGTATTATATCCGTGATGGCGGCAGAAAATGGATTTTCGGATTTGAATATGTATGCGGAGGAATAAGAAAAAAGCTCACACTGCATAAAATGACGGACATTCCAATCAAGCGGCATGTCAAGATAAAATGCGAAGCCAATCCGTTCGACCCCTCATGGGACGAATACTTCGAAAGACGGAAACACAAAAGTTCCCGTCAACGTGCGTAAGAACACTTTATCGGAAACAAATCGTCACAAGATGATTATGAGCCGATTTAATTTTGTGAGAATTAAATTCAGAATTATCGGAGCTGTATGCGGTGAAAGTCGCACGTACAGTTCTTAATGGGGGAAGCGGCAGAAATGCCGCCGACCTACATGACAGAATGCGGCTCGGCACAGCCAAACTGAAAAACTTCGTTTTTCGTTTGTCCCTGCTCCCGTCTTTCACTATCTTTGGAACAAATAGAAAACCAATCGTACAAACCATGGAAAATTTTGATTACTCTGTAGTACCCGGCGGATTCGGCCATTGCATGGCCAGCTGCCCGCAGGCGGCAACCTGCCTGCGCCACATCGCCTATGAACACCTGCCCGCCAACAAGGCTTTCGTCCGAATGCTGGTGCCGCACATGGCCGAGCAGGCGCAGGGAAAATGCAAATACTATTGCTCCAACACCAAGGTGCGCTATGCCAAAGGCTTTGCCCGAATCATCGACGAGCTGTCGGTGAAGCAGGCGACCGCTTTCCGCGAACGGATGATAGGAAAGATGGGAAGAAAGAACTATTACGCCTCGCGCAAGGGAGACCGGCTGCTCCCGCCCGCCGAACAGAAGCTGATACGTTCCGTGCTCCGCTCGCTGGGAGCGCCGGACGAGAACTGCTTCGACGGCTATACCGACTGCCTTGTCTGGGAATAAACGGCAGCCTCTCCTGCCCTCACGGCATACTGCCGCGTGTTTCCGCTGGGGGAACTCCGTTCCCCCTATAAGGAAACGGCCGTTACCATTGAAGGGAACGACCGTTACCATTGAAGGGGAACGCCTGTTTCCTTATAGGGGAACGGGCGTTTCCTCGTACAGGAAACGGGGAAAGGTTGCCGCATTCCCAGCCTCCCCGCAAAGAAAGCCAGACCGAACAACGGCCTGCACGTACTCCCCGCCCCGTTTCCCGATGCGGTCGTAAGCGTACCATGCCCGAAGGAAAACAAGAAAGGGAACGCAGAATACAGCCCCGTGCGGACTTTCTTCTACCGTTCCCTTCTATCCGTGACCCGGGTGGGACTCAAACCCACGACCTTCAGAACCGGAATCTGACGCTCTATTCACTAAGCTACCAGGCCTTAATTGCGAGGCAAAAGTATAAAAAATATCAGCATTCTCCTAATATATATCGGCTTTTTTCATGAGTTTTTAGATAATCCGTCCCTACCTCAAGGATATTAAAATGAAAGCTGATACTAAAGCAAACAATCATATTGACATTTTATTTCATTTTTTGTTTTCACCAATCAATATTTTATCTATATTTGCCGGACATATTAACAACCCTATAACAAAAACATAACCGCATGAGTTACCTGATAACCCCAAAAAACTATAAGCCCCTGCTGGACTTGAAGCAGACCGAGCTGGGCATCAAGCAGATCAAAGAGTTCTTCCAGATGAACCTATCGTCCGAACTCCGTCTGCGGCGTGTCACGGCTCCGCTGTTCGTACTGAAAGGCATGGGTATCAACGACGACCTGAACGGCGTGGAGCGACCCGTATCCTTCCCTATCAAGGACCTGGGCGACGCCCAGGCCGAAGTGGTGCACTCGCTGGCCAAGTGGAAACGACTGACGCTGGCCGAATACAACATCGAGCCCGGCTACGGCATCTATACGGACATGAACGCCATCCGTGCCGACGAAGAGCTGGGCAACCTGCACTCGCTCTACGTGGACCAGTGGGACTGGGAGCGCGTCATCACCGCCGCAGACCGCAACGTGGATTTCCTGAAGGAAATCGTGACCCGCATCTATGCCGCCATGGTACGCACGGAATACATGGTATATGAAATGTATCCCCAGATCAAGCCCTGCCTGCCGGACAAGCTGCACTTCATCCACGCCGAAGAACTGCGCCAGCTTTATCCGCACCTCACTCCCAAAGAACGCGAGAATACCATCACCCAACGGTATGGCGCCGTGTTCATCGTAGGCATCGGATGCAAACTGGGCGACGGGAAGAAACACGACGGACGCGCCCCGGACTATGACGACTACACCACTCCGGGACTGAACGGCCTGCCGGGACTGAACGGCGACCTGCTCCTGTGGGACGAGCCCCTGCAGCGCAGCATCGAACTGTCGTCGATGGGTATCCGCGTGGACAAGGAAGCCCTGCTCAGACAACTGAAGCTGGAGGGAGAAGAAAAACGGCTGGAACTCTACTTCCACAAACGGCTGATGGACGACACCCTGCCCCTGTCCATCGGAGGCGGTATCGGGCAGTCGCGCCTCTGCATGTACTACCTCCGCAAGGCACACATCGGCGAGATACAGGCCAGCATCTGGCCCGAAAGCATGCGCGAGGAATGCCTCAAGCATAACATCCACCTCATCTGAACATTCGGCAAACGCAGATTTTTGCAAAATATAGGGGCACAAGTTTCCCCATGTGCAGAAATCTGCGTTATTTTGCAGGCTGAAGTTTAACCCATAATGCGCACAACAAGAACCATGAATGTTCAGATAGAAGAGAGCTGGAAGAAACGCCTGCAACCCGAATTCGACAAAGAATACTTCAAGACACTGACCGACTTCGTGCGGGATGAATATGCCAAAGGCCCCGTCTACCCGCCGGGCAGGCTGATATTCAATGCCTTCAACCTCTGCCCCTTCGACCGCGTAAAGGTGGTCATCATCGGGCAGGACCCGTACCACGGCCCGGGACAGGCTCACGGCCTCTGCTTCTCGGTGAACGACGGCGTAGCCTTTCCGCCCTCGCTGGTCAACATTTTCAAGGAAATCAAAAGCGACATCGGCACCGACATGCCCACCAGCGGCAACCTGACCCGCTGGGCACAACAAGGCGTCCTCCTGCTGAACGCTACGCTGACCGTACGCGCCCATCAAGCCGGATCGCACCAGAATCACGGCTGGGAGACCTTTACCGACGCTGCCATCCGAGTACTGGCCGAGGAGAAAGAACACCTGGTATTCATCCTCTGGGGAGCATACGCACAGCGTAAAGGCGCCTTCATCGACCGCAACCGCCATCTGGTACTGACTTCGGCCCATCCGTCTCCCCTCTCGGCCTACAACGGATTCTTCGGCAACAAGCACTTCAGCCGCACCAACGAATACCTCACCGCCCATGGGGAAACTCCCATCGTGTGGTAAAACCCTATTGACAAACGACATATGGAAAGCTACATCCTGCTCGAAAATCTCCGTTTCTATGCCTATCACGGGGTAGCCCCTCAGGAAACGACCGTAGGCAATGAATACACCGTATCCCTACGGCTGAAGACCGACATCGCTCGTGCCATGGAAAGCGACGACATGACAGACACCGTGAACTATGCGGAAATCTACCAGGCTGTAAAGACGGAAATGGACGTTCCGTCCAAACTGCTGGAACACGTGGCCGGCCGCATCATCCGCCGCCTGCTCGACGACTTCCCCGCCATCGAGCACATCGACCTGAAGCTCTCCAAGCGCAATCCGCCCATGGGTGCCGACATCGAAACGGCGGGGGTGGAGGTACACGAAGGGAGATGATGCCCCCCTGCATATACCTCCGCTTGCGCCTACAAAATACGGCTATCTGTGTTCTCCGCCCGGCACATCATTCAGATTCCTTCTTGTAGGCCTGATATCATTCTCACGAAGCCAACGGTCCATCAAACCGCGCAAATGCTCCAGCACCGTCTGATAGGCCTTTTCTACAGCCAGATTCCTCATTTCTCCTCTATCTTTCGACAGGTCGAACAACTGTTCCCGATTATTGCCCCTGTCATACAATACGTATTTATACTGGGAGGTACGCAACATCCATCCGCGTGAAGTTCCTCCATCAAACAAAGTTTCTGCTACGATATATTCCCGATGTGGCGCAGACTGGTCATCGAATTCAACAACCGGACGAAACGACTTGCCATCAGCCTGTTCCGGCAATTCAATCCCGGCCCAATCGCAAATGGAGGCAAAGAAATCAACTCCATTGCTTACCAGCTGTTTCGAAACCGTTCCTGCATGCTTTCTTCCCGGCAACGTTACAATCAAAGGGATATTGACAACCTCTTCATACAAGGCCGATTTTTGATTCCAATGATGCGCGCCGATACCATCGCCATGATCACTCGAAAAAATGACAACTGTATTCTTCCAAAGTCCGTTGTCATCAATCGCATCAACAATCTTGCCTATTTCCTTATCAATCTTTTCCACAAGGCGGTAATATACATACCTGTATCTTCTCCAGTCTTCAACGGTATAATCTATGGAAGGGTATACATTGAAATTACTTCGTTTCTCAAACTCTATGACTCCCGCATCGTATGGGTTTTTTGCAAAATTGACCGGCATACCCGGACAATCCCGAAGATCCGGCTCATCAATATTCCCATACGGCAGGTTCTGCTTACGGGCATATTCACAGATATTGTGCGGATTGTCAAACGAAGCCACCAAGAAAAAGGGCCTCTCATGCTTTTGTGACAAGAAGTCCGAACATGCTTCAGCCAAACCAACATCAGAATGACGATACAATTGTCTGAAACCATATAGTTCATCGGGAATATCCAGCAAAGGCAAATGCCATTTTCCACCATAAACACATTCATAACCAGCAGCGACAGCCAAAGTTCCTAAAGTCTGCCCTTTTATTGAGTCAGGCATTTCGGCCCCATTCCGAAGCATTCCGATCGTTCCAGGATAACATCCCGTAAACATGGCAGCTCTGGATGGACCACTCAGAGGGGCCGAGCAATAGGCATTTTCGAACCGTATTCCATTAGCCGCCAAACGGTCCATATTCGGTGTCCTTAGATCAAGATTCCCAGCACAGCTCATGGCCGAAGCCGTTTGCTGGTCTGTAAATATATAAATGATATTCGGCCGCACCTGAGCCCATGCATTCACAGGCAGCAGTGCCAACAAAGACATTGGATATATGATATTCTTCATCACGCACATCTATTAATCTGTTATACAATTCTTAAATCTCCAAATGAGGAAAAACATCAGACAAGACTTTTTTTACCCGTTTCCCTTCTACACAATCCACGATCCGAGTGGTCCCTTGGGCCTTACTCCGATTATACTGCAAAGATACACCTTTTCTTTCATTTGTAATTTTCAATCCAGGTATACCTTTCCCATCCACACTCCATTCTACCACCCAGTCACCTACCGTAAATACATTACCCTTACGCACGACATCCAGATCGGCCCGATCATTACCATGCACATCCAAAATATTCAAAAAACAAACCCTACGTGACGCCGGAGCCGTCGCGGTGAAATGGAAATGCTTTTCCAAGGCTTTTTTCTCACTTTTCTTCCAATCGACAGGAGGAACAAAAAAACTGTCCGTCTGGCAATATGTCAAACGTGCCGACGCAAACAAATGGGAAACCGAAACACCTCCCGAATTATTCCGCCCCACAATACGCAATCCGCCGGACGATTCATTAATCTCCATCGGTTGTTCCACCGTATGCAAGAGATAGTTCCATTCCACATTTTCCTTCGCATCCAACTCATCAAAAACGACAAACAGCCCCGTATCACCCAGCTGCACGACATGACGCCGGAAGAAATCAAGCTTATTTTTGTCCCAACCATTTTCCGGCGTATAGTTCGTGCCCGAAAGACGACCGCGTTCCAGCCACAAGGGAGAAATAACTTCACCATACGCATTGGATGCATCACCGACCACATACGACAATTCTGTCCCTTCATAATACCGGGGAATCCAACCATATCCTTCCGTACCGATACGCTGCCCCATACCGTTCACCAAAATTGAATTGTGGGCACGTGTATTCCGATAGGCATACATACAATGATCGTCTGTAAATCCTGTACGATGACCTGTGCTATAAAAAATAGCCTTCCCACCATAAAACGTATTGAAAGAATTCTGATTGGCTAAGGCATGTGAAGTAGACCCATAAGGACTGCTCCGAAACGAAAGCATTGCATTGCTTTCATAGTGCCCCAAATCCGTATTCATCAGAGCAAGCCCCGATTCGCTAAACACCTTACAGGAGGGCAATTCAGACAAATGATGGACATACGGAGGCCTTTCCTTGTCCGTTGTGCAACGATACCAGGCCAAATCAGCAGGCTTCTTTTCGAAAGGCCTCAAAAAGATTTCCGGATCTTTTTGCAGTATTTCATCTACATAAGCTGTAGCCCAGGGATTCTGGCACTCACGAGCCAATGCATCAGCATATCCTACCCGACCGCCAGTAGGCTCCAGCTGCTTTTCATGAGAATTACCCTGCCCACCCGATTTAGAAAAAGGCGGTTGCTCATAAATAACATATAATGCATTATTATTATACCATGGATCAGCAAAAAAATCAAAGCCGGAAATACGCGAATAAAAAGCCGGTACCTCGATAAGGGTACGGATGTTTACATGGAAATAAGCATCTCCGTTGTGCCAGGCACCATCATCGTTCAAACCCGGGAAACGAGAAACCCACTCATTATAGCAATAACGGGCCCAAACTGAAGACTCCGGAATGTCACCGACAGTAGCAAATGCTGCCATCGTAAGAATACGGAACGTCATTTGCCACACGTGATTGTCCGCTATACGGTTTTCCAGATGATTGACATACTCATGATAAAACTTTGAGCCAAGGAACTTTATATTCTCCAGCAAAGTCCGTTTTTCCTGTAAAGTCAATAGATTGTAATAACCGTCATAGGCGGAAGTACTCATAGACAACAACGTGCCAAGATTGAAATCACCCGCAAAGTATTTACTCTGTCTCCAGGACAATATCTCCAACAAACGGTTTATACCTTCCTTATAATATCTGTTTTCTTTAGTCAACAAATAAGCCCGAACCAATGCCTCTACATTTTCCTCCTCCCGATCGACAATTTTCCGACTTTCACGAATCAACGCCGATTCCCGTTGAACGATATTTGACAAGGATACCACTGTAGACGTATCGATTTCTTCTTCCAAGTGCTTCAACGGATTCGCCAGACAATGATCTGCCCGTGCGATATAGGACATAGCCTCGGGATTACCCTGATTTTTCTGAATGACATGCTCCCACCGGTCAGCATCCAACAATATCCTTGGATGCACTTGAGGCAAATGTTCCATCACCTGCTCGAATGCCGGAGGATTAAACTGCAAAACATCCTTATCCACATAAAACGTCAATACAGAAGACCACTCTTCGACGCCTTGTGGAGTGACATAAGCATATTGCCAATACCATTGACCAGGTTCCAGACATTGGAAGGGATTAAAAAAAGCCCAAGGCTGCTCTCCAACAATAACCCCATCCTTGAATGTCTTGTCCCGAGAAATTCGTATTCGATATAACACCTCCGGTTTTTCTTCCACATGTCCCGGCACCCCATCGAGTACAGGGCCAAGATGAGGATACTTGTCCGGCCACATGAAACGGGGCGGATTCATACGAACATGCTCTCCATCCAGAGGAGAAGGAGTAGCCCGAACTTCATTCATCAGTGTCGCTTGTTCAAGTCTCAGTATAGACTTTTGTGACAGACAATTACCGGAACACACACCCAAGCACAATACTATAAGCCCTGCAACTTTCTTCATTATCATATTATTAATCCATTATTTTTTTTGAAACAACTCTCTCAAACGAACAGTCTTATTGTTTACGAAAGGATGGGCCCAAAAACCCACAAACGTAATATACCCCATAAAAATCAAGATCAACAGCATACCGATCCGCAAATCAGTCATATCGGAAAGAATGCCGACAAGCAATGGGCCAACTGCCCCTCCTACAATACCAGAACAGAGAATGCCAGCAAAAGACCCATGATTACTAATGGCAGAGTTCAAAGCCAATGAAAAGACGATGGAGTACATCATCGAAATACAGAAACCTATCACTGGAAATGCACAAACTGACACGCCCGATGGTCCAAATAAAGCAGCAATCAACAAGAGCATGGCACAGAATCCAGACCATCGAAGTAATCGTCTGCTATCAAACAATTTCAACAGGAACATACCAACTAAGCATCCCACAGTCATTGCCCCCCAAAAATAGCTGATAACCCTTGCCCCTTCTGTAGACGGATCAACTCCATGATACTTTTCTAAAAAAGAACTCATATAAATGGAAACGCCCTGTTCGATGCTGACATAACAAAAAATTCCTATAAAATAAATCCAGACATATTTTTGCTTGAACAATTCACCATAAGATTGTGATGTCCCACTGCGCTCGTCATCCTTCAATTCGATACGCGGGAAACGAACAAAACAAACTATCAACAACATGGCAAACAACAAAATTGTAAAGATCCAATACAATGCCACCCAAGGAAGCTCTGCAGGAGTTAGTCCAGCTAAAACATCCAAGAACCAATTAGCTCCAGGCTCATATATATCCGAATCTAAAGCATGAATCATCCACGTATATACCAAAGGACTGACAAAAGAAGCTACCCCAAAGACGAATTGCGCCAACTCTGCAATAAAAGCATAGTTCTCTTCTCCACCTACCGTACGTTGCAATGGATTAATGACCGTCTGCAACATAGCCATTCCTATACCTATAATGAAAGAAGATACCAATAACATAGGATAACAAGGCACACTGGCAAATAACACCGAACCAACGAATGGCATCAAAAAGCCTATAAACAAGACAATCTTCTCACCGTATTTGTCAATCAAGATTCCAGCCGGTATCGACATAATGGCATAAGCCAAGAAAAAAGATGTAGGGATAAACCCCGCCATGGTCAAGTCCTTCAGTCTAAAATTCTTCACAATATCCGGAATCAGCGGTCCTAAAATATTGGTTATAAATGAAATGGTGAACCAAAACATCATGATGGCCACCAACATACTTATCTTTCTCCGTTTGTTGTCCATTGCTCCTAAATAACTATTATAACACAAGCGCAGCCGCTCCAATAACTCCGGCCCAATTACCCAACTTTGCAATAACGATCTCTGTATTACAAGCACAATCCTTTATCACATTCTCGTCCACAACTCGCTTGACACCCTCCAAATAAAAAGGACCTGATTCAGACAGCCCCCCTCCAATAACAACACGCTGAGGGCTGAAAACATTTATAAAACCGGCAATTCCCCTTCCCAAATAATAAAAATGGCCATTCATGCAATCAACAGCCAAAGGATTCCGTTCTTGATACAAACGGACTATCAACCGGCCATCTACATTCTCATCAAAATTTATCCCTTCAACAGATGCCCGTTTCATAAAAGCACGAACCAAAGCCGAAGTCGAAGCATAATGTTCCAAACAGCCTATGGCCCCACATGCACAACGTTCTCCATTCGCAATCAGAGGTGTATGTCCCAATTCCGTTCCGCGATTTGCATAGCCAGTAAACAGTTTCCCATCTATTATAACAGCTCCTCCTATTCCCGTACCGACTGTTATAAAAACGACATGAGTACAACCACGACCGGCTCCATATTTAGTCTCCCCCAGTCCCATCAGATTTGCATCATTCCCTACTACAACAGGCAACGAGAATCGATTCTCCAGAAAAGTGGCAATATCAATATTATTCCATCCCGTAATATTCTCAGCTCCTCCCAAAACAATACGATTTGTTTCATCCACAATACCAGGAGTTCCCACGCCAATACCCTTCAGATTATATCCTTGTTTTCCAGCCTCTTCCTTGACTACGATTGCCGCTTTCTCCAACTGAACCAATACAGCATCGGCAGATAAAGAGGCCATGGATGGTAACTGTCCTTTCAACAGACAGTTACCATTTACGTCCACCAAAGCATATTTAATGGAAGTTCCACCCAAGTCTATTCCTATTGCACATTCCATAAGATTCACCATTGTTTTCAGATTCTTTCTGCCCATATTGGAGAACTCCAAGCCCATTGCTGGTCACGTTGTCTGACTCTGATATAATAATAATCCGTGTCCCTCTCCGGTTTTGTATCTTCCATATAATGCTCAATCATAAAACAACTTTCAGGCATAGCACGATTAAACAATATAGCTTCGCTCAACCAACCAATCATGAAATGTGCCCGAGAGCCCTCCAACAATTCTCCCAAAGAATGCTCAAATTTCTTCCCGTTGAACTCTGCAGATATAATACCGTCCTTAGGCATTGTTACATCCAGAATCACAGCCTGCATGGCTGGTGTCGTCGTATTCGGATTTTTGGTTGAATACATATCCAACTCCGTCTCTGTCCGGGATACAGAAACAATATGATTAACCTTCGTTTCAAATTCTTCTTCTCCTTCTTGAGGAGATGTAAAAGCTGCGCCACGAAAACAGGGTATCACTTCATTAATGTATCCCTTATTCAAAGCCAACTTTCCCTGCCAATGTATATAACGTTCTTCACGATTCCATCCGAACTCTATTTTGACCTTACAACGAATCATGTCACCAACCGGCATTTCCGGCAATAAAGGACCACTCAAACGCGCAATACATTTTCCATTTTTAATCACATCAATATAATCTATGCAGCTTCCCCCTTCAACATTAAGATAGATTCTCCTGCTATTTCCTCGTACAACATCACCAGGGAAAGCATCATTCAAACGAAAATCGATATTAATCTTATCACCTGTGGCACAACATACATGACGATTTTTCATTGCATCCCAAATTTTATCTCTGGTCAATGACTCTGCCAAAATGCCAATTCGCCCATCGCCATAACTGCCCGGATAACCGGCATGTTGATCCGTCGACCCCATAATACCAAATTTCTTTCCTTGCTCGAGTCCATACAAAATAGTCCCTTCCCATTGACGAGGTCCCATATCATGCAAATAATTATAATCGCCCATATCCCCTTCGGCCAATCCATGACGAGAATACATTTCAACGAAAGGGGTCTGTTCACCTTCCGTAAAGAATTTCCAATTATAACCACGATAGCCAGTCTGATATCCCATATGATGGGGAGTTATAAAGACTTTATGTCCCTTAGCTTTTGCTTTCCAATCCTCAATGGATGTGCAATCCACAAGAGGAGCATCCAAATCATAATTTAAAGCAACATGATCTCCATGTTCCATACTATGGGCTTCATATCCGATGAATGTGAGAAACTCTCCTTCCTTATTATATTCATTGGTCATCTTCACATATTTTTCATATCCTCCCTGACGCAACCGTTTAAAGGCCCCTGTATGATAATCAATCACCCACTTTAATCGGGGATCATTGGCCCCAGGTATATCCGGCCACATGGCATGCGGTGTTACCGACACAAAATCCAACTGTCCTTTTGCCGCTTCAAAAGCCGAACGCATGTCGCCATGGCCATAGGTTATATTACAATGATTATGCAAATCTCCCCAGAAATACCTTAAATTGCTTGCAGACGGCATCACTTTCTTTCCCTCTTTAGTACCCAATTGACAAGCTGAAAGCAAACTTCCCGAAGCTGCTATACCTAAAAAAGACCATCCTGATTTCTTTAAAAAATTTCTTCTATCCATAATTCAAAATAAGGTTTATCTGTTTTTCATTAAACGTCTGTCTCCCTTAAACAATTCTTTCACCTTCTCTTCCGGATCAGTATCCTTATATTCACTTTGAACTTCTTTTAATAAAGTCATCAATTCCGCCTGATCGGATGCATATTCTTCTTTTCCAAACACATTGTTCAACTCGTGTGGATCATTCTCCAAATCATACATCTCCCATTCATCAATATCATTATAGAAATGTATCAATTTAAATTTATCAGTTCTTATACCGTAATGACGCTTTACAGAATGTTCTGCCGGGTATTCATAATAATGGTAATACGCCGCTTTCCTCCAGTCCGCAGGTATTCGGCCTCCATTTTCCCATATCCGTTTCAACGATTTACCCTGCATATCTTCAGGAATATCTACTCCAGCAAAATCTAAAAAAGTTGGTGCAAAATCGACATTCATTGCAATGGCTTTTGATACGCTCCCCGGAGATATTGTCTTAGGGTACCTCACAATCAACGGCATACGTTGACATTCTTCGTACATAAAACGTTTATCAAACCATCCATGCTCACCCAAGAAAAAGCCCTGGTCTGAAGTGTAAATAATAATGGTATTATCCAATTCTCCTTGTTTCTCCAGATAATTCAGTAAACGTCCAATATTTTCATCTACAGAAACGACTGTAGCCAAATAGTCACGCATATATTGCTGATATTTCCAACTAACCAACTCCTTTCCGTGTAATTTTCCACTCCGATATTCTGCAATACGTGGAGCATATACTGAATCCCATTTATTTTGAACATCGATAGGCATGCGTTTATATACCTGATACAAACGATTGGTCGTATCTTTCAACATGTCCTCACGGGTCAACAACTTCAGATCCCAATCATTAGTCAATGTTTTTTCAATCGACATATCTTGAGATCTGGCTGCTGTACCACGCCCTTCATACGAATCAAACAAAGTCGCAGGTTCTGGAAAAGTTGTATCATTGAACATTCCCAGATGACGAGGAGCAGGCATCCAATTCCGATGAGGTGCCTTTTGATGAAACATCATACAAAAAGGTTTGCTCTTATCTCTATTCTCAAGATACTCAATAGCTTTATCGGTAATAACATCTGTCACATAACCATCCACTGTAATCTGTTTTCCGTTTTCATTAAAATCCGGATTGTAATAATCTCCCTGTTCATGTTGTCCGGTTAAAATGCAATAATAATCGAATCCTTGCGGATCAGAAATTAAATGCCATTTTCCTATTATAGCAGTTTGATAACCGGCATTCCTCAGCAATTTAGGGAACGTCTGCTGATTACCATCAAATGTACTGGCATTGTCCGTAAAGCCATTAATATGACTGAACTTCCCTGTTAAGATACAAGCCCTGGAAGGACCGGACAGTGCATTGACCGCATAACAATTATCCATTCTAATCCCTTCATTGGCAATACGGTCCATATTAGGAGTATTCAACAAGCGGCCCCCATAACAGGACATTGCCTGAGTAGTATGGTCATCAGTCATCATAAAAATAATATTCGGACGATCAGACTCTGCATTGGATTTCCCTGAACATGAAACAATACCAACTGAAGCTATCGGAAGCAAAAAACATAAAACTTGTTTGTCCATACCTGCTATCATACAAAACATTAATTAATGGAATATTCCAGACATTTCCTTTTACCATCTACGCATATTTCCAGTTTCAGGCTGCCCGCATTATATTTCCCGACAAAACGAGCTTGGAGTTTAGGGTAATCTACCACTTTCTTGACTGGGTAAATAACGGTTATGTAACGAACAGGGGTTTTCTTCTCCTTCTTTATATCAAAAGCAACAGCTGTTCGAGCCACCCGATGACGATATGCTGTAGAGCGCCATCCTTCTTTCTCCCTCAATGATATTTTAGAATCCGAGAAACATTGTAATTTCACATTGCTATTCCCATCAAATTTTGTCTCAAGGGAGTTACTCTCTTTATCAATCTGTACACTTCCCTCACAAAGTTGGTAATTCAAATTAACGGTTCCCCTCGCATCCCCGATTGCTTCATCTACTATCACAAAATAAGTATTATCCACAAAAAAAACAGAACGCCGGTGTTTCAAGTCTTTATAATGTTGATTTTCCGTAACAAGCATCTGCACGTCACCTTCCGGTTGCCATAATTTTGTTACTGATTCCGTATTTTCAATCGTACGTCCATCCAAAGTAAGTGTATTATGTACCTGCGTCTGCCTGAACCAATTGCGCAATTTCATAACAGCCTCATCACCAGCGTACACGTAGGAGCCACTGTCTGGAAATAAATTTTTCCCATTAAACCATAATTCAAATGTCCCGTTATCAGGTTGACAATGCCATTCACCCTTAGGACCAGCCTTCAAAACCATCACTGTAGCATCTTCTTTCCAACCATTACGAAACGTAAAAAAGCCCGATGACAAAGCTGCATGCGACAAATATGGCAATGGACTCCCTTCACGTCCTTCTGTCGCATAATAACGGATCCAGTCACAATCTGGATAAATCTTTAACCACTCTCTATAATTCTTGATTTCAGCTTCTTTCTCCCCGAGTTTTGCATCGCTAAAGCAAGGATTGGTATAATCCGGGAAACAAATATTTGTATAAAATTCTATCATACGAAGAACCGTATCCACATATTCCTTCGGAAATTCCTGCCGGAAGCCGTTTGCATCAGCCATACGCAATGCCTGACAAAAGATGTTAATGGCAGCTAAATGATAATGTGGATCAAGTTCATATTGACCACCATCAGCATATACTTGCTTCTTAATTTCCCTATTTAAAATATTAATCCCGCTTTTCCTCCAACTTTCGGCCTCCTTAAATTCTGGGAAAAAAGCGCCGGCATATACCATACGCTGAGCTTCGAACAACAAATGATTGCCCTGATCAGAATAATTCCCCATAATATGTACGGCATGACGATGATAGTTCACCAAGAATTCCGTCAAAAAATCCGGTGTAAAATAAGAAGATGTTATAAACAAAACAAATTGCCTTGTTTGATCCTGAAGGCGATTGCTCACTTCAAGTGGACGCCATGCAAAACGCACATTCTCAGCTGTATCCTTCACTTCACCTGCACTACCCAATTCATACTCTTCCTTCTTAACCGGTACTAACGGATTCTTCTTTATCCAATCAAGATACTGCAAGGTCCATTCTTTAGCATACTTCTCATCTCCTGAAATCCGATAAGCTTTCCCCATCGGAGTGAACCATTTATGACGATGTAGCTGCCATCGCAATTCATTATCCCGCACAGGCCAATATTCCCAATTTATATCCTTGCCATAATTGTATGAAGGCTGATATCCATAATGAACAAAAAAAGTATGTTCCAATGCGTCATCAGCCCATTTTTGCTCAGTTTCAGTAATACTCAAATGATCTAGATCGATATCAGGTTGCTTGATCGTTTTTCGATTCCGATAATAATCCAACAAACACTTCGCAGCCTCCTCCCATTCTTGCTTGGCACAGGCCATTTTCACCTGTTCCAACCCTGGATATTCAAGGTTCAACAAATCAAATACTTCTTTTTTTAATTCTTGCGCTTCTGCTCTCAGTGAAAAACATAATAGCAGGACAACCCCTATAAAAATACTCCTATTCATAGCACTTCCTTTGTTTATTCCAATTTCATAGTGAGTTATAAGTAAGCCCTTTCACATCCATATAACGCTTTAAAGCTTCCAAATAATAGTAATCGGCATAATTGATCGGAGTATCTATCTCCGACCCATTCGGTAGAGAACCTGTAGAATGCATTAATATGAACCCTTGATTCTCACCAGGTTTAGCCAAATATGAACTTGAAGACAAATTCTTCAACAAATTCTCCGCATAATCAAAATATTTCTGCCCGTCAGTAGTCAATGTGCTTAACTCTATTAATGCAGAGGCAGTAATGGCAGCAGCCGACGCATCGCGAGGTGTCTCTGCAGTAACAGGAGCATCATAATCCCAAAGGGGAATCAAGTCCTTTGTCTTTACTCTATTCATAATCATATCGGCAATACCTTCCGCTTGCTTCAAATATCTGACATCTTTCGATTCACGGAAACAAGAAGTATAACCATATACTCCCCATGCTTGTCCACGTGCCCATGATGAATCATCATTTTTTCCTTGGTGAGTACACTTCACTCCCACAGTACCATCATCGTTATAACTTACAACATGCCAAGAAGAATAATCGCTTCGAAAATGATTCTGCATTGTAGTATCTGCATGTTTCAGAGCTAATCGTTTGTATTTATCATCTCCTGTCAAATGAGATACGTAAAACAACAGATCCAGATTCATCATATTATCAATGATAACCGGAAAATTCCACCGGCCAAAATCCCAAGACCGAATGCAGCCGATCTTATCATCAAATCGGTTGCACAAATTATTTGCAGTTTGAATTAAAGCCTCACGGACACTATCAGCTGGAGCCAAACGATTTGCATTACCAAAACTGCAATTCATCATGAATCCGATATCATGAGTCCCTTTATAGTCCTTTAGAGGATATAAATAATTTGTAAAACGGACGGCTTCATCTTTTAAACTTTCTTCTCCAGAAATCCAATAAGCATACCATAAACTACCAGGGAAAAATCCGCTTGTCCAATCATAAATAGAAGCACAATAACGTCGTGTTCCCAACTTTTCCTCGGCAGGCTTTAACCTCAACGAATCTTTAAATGTCGCCAAGTCCCGTTCCATCTGTCGACACAAAAAATCTACATTATAACCAGTCCATATAGAACGAGGCAGTAAAATTGTATCCTGAATTTCATGCGCAGTAGTTTCCAATTGTCTAATTGAAACATCTATCGCTTTTTTCAACCACGCATTATCTTCAACTGTTTTGCGAGAAGTACAAAAAGAGAAAAACTGTACAACTACAAACACGACACATAATAACAATGTTTTCTTCATATAATAAAAATACTTTTTCCTTTCAAACAAAATAAATCCCTGATTTAAAAACAAACAATAATATTGAAAGATGTCCTACTCTAAAATGAAACAGTTGTATTCTGTCAAAACAAATCACAATTATTACACATTTCAAAGCAAGACATCTTCCTTTTATATGTTAATACCTATTGTCTACTAAACGGTCTACTAATATCCCGGATTATTTTCTCCATTTAAAGCTGAATTGGATTGAATCTCAGCCAAAGGAATGGGATACAGCTCATGTTTCCCTTCTGTAAAATTACGCCCCGCAATATAATTTGAATTAGCCCAAGTATTACCATTCCAAGACGATCTTGTCGCATCAGAAATATGTTCATCTGCCCCAGGTACCCATGTTGCCAAATAATTTTGAGCAGTCCGCAACGCATCACCCAAGATACCCCAACGCAACAAGTCATACTTTCTCTGTCCTTCATAACATAATTCAAAAGCACGCTCCCAATAAAGAGCCGTACGAAAACGACCTGCTTCATCTGCATCAGATATAAAATCAAGATTATAAACCTTAGGAGCTTTCAACAAATCAGCATAATTTGCATCTGTAATAGGAGAAGCTCCTGAACGAGTGCGAACACTATTCAACAATATCCAAGCCTGAGGAGTATTTCCCGTTTCGTTATAAGCCTCTGCAGCCATCAATACAGCATCAGCATAGCGTAAAGGACAATAATTAATACCTGTAACATTAGGATCAACAAAACCTAAGGCCATCCATTCACGACGCCACTTACCCGGATAGCGATATACACTTTTAACAATTTCATTGGCAGTATACGACTTATCCTGTGTTTCAGTCTTATTGTTCCAATCGTAAATATAATCTACAAAATTAACGTCACGACGTAAATCCTTCATGCTACCATCCGGATTGGATTCATAAAACGATTTCCAATATGGCAATACAATAAAAAATGCATTGGCTCGTCCCATATAATTAGAGGTACCTGAATAGTTGCCCGGTGCATCGACTAACGGGCCATTGTATGTTCCCCAATAACCGGCATTGTCTTTTTCACCTTGATTCGGCTCAAAAGCGATTTCCCATAAACTTTCCTGATTATCCAAAACCAATTCCGAGTAGTTCTTAAAAAGCTGCTCGTAACCAGCTGTATAGAACCCATGCTCATTTTCTGATTGTAACTCATTCCATTCATTAATTACTGCATCATAATAAGTTTTTCTTGTAGCCTCATCAGGACGGGTCAATGTACGAGTCGTACGGTCCAAACTATATCCAGCACGCTGCAAATAGACCCTCATTAACAATGCATGCGCAGCTCCTTTACATGGTCTTTCCGACGTAACCTCACTTCGAGACGGCAAATGAACCTTTGCAAAATTTAAATCATCAATAACCTGATTATAAATATCCTCTCGGTTTGTGCGTCCTTTATAAGCCATATCATATCCACTGGTATATTGTGTGGAGAATGGCGCATCACCCCAGAATTTAATCAAATCAAAAGCGACAAAAGCACGTAAAAACTTTGCCTCAGCCACATACGACTGCAACGTTACATCATCCGCATAACCATTCATTCCTTCAATACCCGATATCGCCAAATTGGCCCGGTCTAAAGCTTTATAAGCATAATCCCATACTGAGGCAACCCAAGTATTGGAAGAGGTCACCATATAGTGTGACAAATCACGACGTGTTCCATCCGAACCGACACCCCTCACCATAAACATATCATCGGAGCCAAAAAACGGCATTATATATTGCCCATAGTATCCTTCGGTCTCCAAACAATCATATATCCCCACTACAGCCATTCGTGCCTTGTCGGCCGTAGTAAAATAATTATCCATTCCATAATAAGAAGTCGGTTCTTCCGTCAAATCGCATGCAGAAAAATTGACTGTCATAAAGATGCATAATGCACTATACAAAATATTATATTTTCTCATTGTATTCTATACTTTTATGTTTATACTTAAAAAGCTACATTGACACCAAATACGAACGACCGGCTTTTTGGATAAGCTCCAAAATCTACACCAGGAGTTAATTGGCTACTCATTGTAGAAACCTCCGGATCATAACCTGTATAAGGAGTCCATGTCAGAAGGTTATTTCCTGTAGCATAAATACGCAACTTGGTCAATCCAATCTTGCTAATCATTTGTTTCGGGAAAGTGTACCCCAAAGTAATATTACTCAATTTTAAGAAAGAGGCATCTTCTACAGCCCAAGAATGGATATACGTATTGTTGGAACCATTATCACCAAAAGCCGCTATTGTTTTACCTTGGTTCATAGCCGCTAATTCATTTAAATCAGTCACCCATTCGCCTACACTATTCATATTGGTCCAACGGCTTAATGAATTTGCAACAGCCAAAACATTTTTATTCGTCAAAGCCGTTTTGGTATTGGTCAATTTTGTTGCATTTAACACTTCAGCCCCATAGCTATAGGTCAAGAATATACTTAAATCAAAATTCTTCCAAGTGAAATTATTATTGATACCACCATAAAATTTAGGAGAAGCATTTCCTATGACAGTCTTATCATCTTCGGTTATTTCACCATCTCCATTCATATCTTTAAACTTCCAATACCCAGGTTGTGCTCCATCACGTTTCACAACCCCATCCTTTAATACATAATTATCGGAAGAAGCATTATAGCTCGAGAAATCATCCGCTGTGTACAAGCCATCTGTCACATAACCATAAAATTGCCCCAATGGTTGTCCGACTCCTATCTGATGAGAGGCTCCAGCACCGGCATAGCCAAAATTCGCCAAATATAATTGTACACTTTCACCTGTCAATTTTTCAACAGTATTCTTGTTATGCGAAAGAGTAACAGCCGTAGACCAGGTAAAATTCTTGTTTGTTACATTAACTGTATTAATTGTTAAATCCACACCAACATTCTTCGTTTCACCAGCATTAATCAACATAGTAGAGTAACCAGAAGAGCTCGGAAGTCGAGCATTAAGCAACAAATTACTGCTTCGATTGATATAAAATTCTGGAGAAACAGTAATACGCTGATTCAAGAAACCAAAGTCTATACCAACATTAAATGTCTTATTGGCTTCCCACTGCAAATCCGGATTAGGAACCTGATTGGAAGCATATCCTGCTTGTGCACCATTGGCATTGGCAGCTGTTACTGAACTCAATATTGCCAAACTCTGGTAACTATCGATACGATTATTTCCTGCCAAACCATAGCCTATACGGAATTTAAGATCAGAAAATAAATTCAAATCTTTAATAAATTCTTCTTCACCCAAGCGCCATGCGGCTGATACAGCAGGGAAATATCCCCATTTATGATTAGCGCCGAATTTTGAAGATCCATCTGCACGTAAAGAAGCTGTAAACAGATACTTGTCCATCAAATTATAATTGACACGAGCGAAGAAAGACAACAATTTATCATCATAATTTTCATTACTGGTAGGAGTTGTCGGAGTACCTAAGGACAAATCTCCCAATCCGATATCATCATTCGGGAATTGATTGGCACCAGCCGAGAAATTACGTGTCCATCCTGTCACATACTCATGACCTAACATCGCTGTAACATCATGCACTTTATTTCCCCAATTATAAGTCAAAACATTGGATGTCTGAAAACTGTTGCTGTCATAATTGGTTATATTACCATTGATACTGGATCGCTTGCCTGTCACAGATTCATCTCCATAAAAGACATCTACGCGTCTTGTCTGATAGCGCATACCAACCGTACTACGGAATGAAAGTCCTTTCCACAATTTAATCGTGGCACCTGCATTAGCTTGAAAAGTACGCCACTCCCTATCATTGGTCTCTTCGGCTGCAGATATTAGAGGATTTTGCATGACATTTCCACTATCATCAGCCAAAAGCGGGTCTTCACCCTGTAACAAATCAGAATCCACACCCTGTATACCAATCGTCGGACGATATTGTAGAATATGTTGCATCTTATTAAAACGGTCACCATTCTCAGATGTACCCATACCCTCTACGCGTCTTTGATCAAAACTTATTCGAGAATTAACAGTTAACCACTTATTAACCTGATGGTTCATGTTAAACGATATATTATGCTTCTTGGTACCACTATACACCATTGCACCTTCTTCATCATAATAAGAGTAAGCTAAACTATAGCTCAATTTATCCGTATTACCCGAAACTGCAACACGATAATTCTGTGTTAAGGCTGTTCGTCCCAATGTCTCTTCTTGCCAATCAATCCCTTTACGATTTAGATAATTCGTTGCAATATCATTATAAGTTCCATAACGATTTTCCCAAGTTGAAAGGCCGTCTGCACCAGCATCACCTGTACGGGTTCGCCACAAGTTTCGTTCATAGTCCAACATCACGAATTCATACGGATCCAATACCTCTAATTTATTGGCCAAAGTCTTGACTCCAGCATAAGCATCAAATGTTACAGTTGCCTTCCCACTTGCTCTACTACCATTCTTGGTCGTAATAACAACTACGCCATTAGCGCCACGTGCACCATAAATAGCGGTGGCCGAAGCATCCTTTAAAACGTCAATAGTCTCAATTTCTGCGGGGTCCAAGTTTGTCATACCATCTTCACTGGGGAAACCATCAATCACATATAGAGGTTCATTGCTTTGTGTTATAGAAATACCCCCGCGTACACGAATAGACACAGAAGCACCCGGAGCACCTTCACTCTGCTGAACCATGACACCAGCCATTCGTCCAGCTAAAGCTTGAGTTACATCGCTAACTGGAACTTTCGACAACTCTTGAGTCCCTACAGAAGCCACAGAGCCCGTCAAATCCTTACGTTTGACCGTTGCATAACCAATTGCAACAACTTCATCCAAAAGGACAGCATCAGCTTTCAAAGTAACATTAATCTCACTACGACCATTCACTTTTACTTCCTGCGTCGTCATTCCAACATAAGAAAACACCAACACATCTTTAGATGCATCATTTACTGTCAAGCTATAGACACCGTTCATGTCTGTAACTGTTCCTACACCAGCGGATCCTTTTACGGTCACACTACCACCAATCACTTCATACCCTTCGCTATCTATCACTTTACCTGTGACTTTCATACTTTGCGCATATACAGACGCACTGATAAACGAAAGAACCAATAATAGAAAAAACACTTTAACTTTACGCATGATACATAAATTCAAGGTTTAACTTTAAACCATAAATATTAAATTAACTGATGACAAATGTACCCAATATTCAGCATCGAATAACCTAATCATGTTTTATTTCGGCCAAACTCTGTCAATATCAAAGCATGATTTTGTCTATTTCATATCACAATTGTGCAAAAACCAAATATTCAATGCTAAATGAATGATAGAAGAGAATAACCAAGCACATCGAACTCAAATTATCCAATAAAAAAGGTGAGTCATACAACCCACCTTTCATTGACCTACTACAAAATCAATATCTCGGATTTTGTTTCAAAGTTCCTTTAGTTTCTCGAATTTCATATTCGGGTATTGGATACAATTCATGTTTTCCAGCCTGAAAATAATTCCCAGCAGCCCACACATAATTTTTCAACGTTCCATCATTTACTGCCGCATTAAATTTATCTGCAAAAGTAGCCAATACCTCAGCCAATTTATTCCAACGAATTAAATCAAATCTACGAAACCCTTCAAAACATAATTCTCTCGCCCTTTCGAGCATAATATAATCTCTCACATCTTGTGGCGATGCAAAATCCGTAGTAGAAAAATCTATTTCAGTATTTGCTATCATCGGAGGAAAGCCATAAGCTCTTCTTCTTACTTGATTCAAACACTCCAAGCCCAAATCATCCAAATGTCCCTCAACTTCATTCACTGCCTCTGCATACATTAATAATATATCAGAATATCTAAGTAACGTGAGTTCGATATAAAATTAGAAAATAGCCAGTTGTC
>ULXT01028212.1_pt1 | contig 35416 bp, 40 predicted proteins | sample 1961571 | NCBI WGS metagenome assembly ULXT01 (sample SAMEA4835846, study PRJEB28245) | human gut metagenome | biome: gut microbiome; material: fecal sample | place: Denmark | collected 2008
CTATATAATGGCTTAATTACACTTTCTTATAGAAGTGAAAGAAACTTGAAAATCAGCATATTGCAAATTATTTTCTAAATTTACTTTCACTTTTATATCTAAACCTATAAAACTGAAACAATATGAGCTTGAAAAACAGTTATACAACAAGCGACTGCCTACAGTGGGATAGTGCAACAAACTTAGTGAGAAAATTATATAGGGATAAAAATTATAGAATAAGTTTACTTATTGGGTGTGGCATTTTCTTTGGCTTACGAATTTCTGACCTATTACAACTTACTTGGGAAATGCTTTTAAGTAAGGATGCAAAGTTTACCATTACTGAAAAGAAAACAAGCAAACGTAGGGAAGTGAAAATTAATAAGGAGTTTCAGAAACATATCAAAGACTGTTATACTGCTTTGGATATTCAGAACTTGAATGAACTTTGCTTTTTATCAGGAAAAGGTAAGAAAAAGGTCTATTCTATCCAGTGGATAAATATTGTACTTAAAAAGTTAAAAAATAAGTATGATTTAAAAATAGAGCATTTCTCCACTCATTCTCTTAGAAAGACTTTCGGCAGAAAAGTGTTTGAATCTTCAGAAAATGCCGAGCTGGCTTTGGTTAAACTAATGGAACTGTTTAATCATTCAAGTGTAACCATTACTAAAAGATATTTAGGACTTAGGCAAGAAGAATTATTAAATACTTATGACTGTCTGAGTTTTTAATATGCAAAGGAAGGGACAAAATTAAAATTTCTGTTGTTATCATCCTATTTTCAGAAATAGAGAACTTTGTCCCATTCCTTAATATACAGTAACTTTCAAAAACTTCCATGTAAGAAAAAATGTAAGTAGTGGATATATATATAAATCTGTTGAAGTATAGTTCCAAGCGAAACAGATTGCAGTAACATAATTGTTCCGATAAGAAGATTATCTTTTTAAAAAGGCATAATATGGCTTGTAGTTTATGATATGTGCGATTAGACCTACCACAGATATGTTTTGAAACACTTAGAACTGCATTTAGCATCGTTTTATATACCGCTATTTAAGAACTTTCGCTAACTTTGCAGCAATTTCAGAGGTCTTAATGCGTTGAGATACTGAAAGGACATATTATTAACGAAAGGTGTTATTGAAATTATCTTCTTAGATTAAACTTCGCAACTTTAATTTTAGCATGAAGATGATGGCAATAGCACCCACACTTGATATATACCTACCTTATTTTATAAGGTTTCTATATACCGTTTGGTGTGGGGCTATTGTTTTATCCATGCTAAGGGTATTGCGAAGACCTAATCTAAGGATAAGACAAATATAGTTCCCACACCTTTTTTTATTATTAATAGCTTTCTTTGGGGAATCGGAAAGCACGATATAAGAGAATATAAGGGTATGAGAAAAATTCTTTTGATTTTAGCACTAATTACTTTTGTGTCAAACGGATATTCACAGGAATGGAAGCCTATTATTACATTGCCCACGGAAAGTAAAACTAATGGTACAGTTTCTACAAAGCCTACAACACAAAGGAAAAACAATTATGTAACTAAAAAATATGGTAATAGTGATATTACAATTTTTAGGACGAGTGTAACATACGACCCACAATATAATATGTGTGTCACATTAAATATCACTAATAATACAAACAAAAAAATTGCAGCTATTAAAGTCAGAATGCATTACTCAAGTAAAGAACTACAATCTGTTGATGCAGAAGAAGTTTCTGAAAATATTACGATAAATCAAGAAGAAACAGAAAAGATATTCTTATTTGGAAATCCTAAACCTACTTATGCGCTTATGATGTTAGGAAAAATCACTGTTTATTTTTCAGATGGAACAATGGAAGAACTATATTAATTCGAGAAGAATATCAAACAATAATATGATAAATTTAATGACAATGAAAACTTTTAGATTAATTGGGCTGGCTTTATTAGCTATAATGTTGTGTGTGAATTTTGCTTCTTGCAGTAATGATGATAAAGTAGGGGATATTGATTCAGGGATAGAAGGAACTTGGTATTTGCTTGCTTCACAGGGTTATGGAATTTATGATAATGGTCAAAAAGAAGAGTGGGACGAGAAATATCCAGATTTGAAAGAAAATAAAATGGTTATTGTCAAACTATCAGAAAATAATTATCTTATCAAAATTTATATAGATTACGATTCTAATATCTACTCATGGGAAGATGACCCTATAAGTTTTATAGCTAAGAGAGATGGTAATGATATAATTCCTATAGAACCATTGTATGATTATTGGGATAGCTTTAAAATTGTATCTATAAGTCAAAATACATTAGTAATAGAGTGCTTTGAAAAGGAAGATATTAATATGGGTAAAGAAGATTCTTATTCAAAAAATACTTATTCAAAAGAGTAATATTAGTTTCTGAAAAAGAAGAGACTATTTTGATTGATAAAATAATCGGAATCGTTTTAACTGGTAATTCATTGCATAAGAAAGCAATATTGAGTAACTTTGTGGTAAGAACAAATGTTTACCGCTGGTTTACCGGTACGTTCTTATAAGAGTTCATTAATTGGTATGCAAACGCTTTAAAAGACTTGTTGCTCAGTTGGTTACACACGATAAATCCGCAGGATTTAACGTGCTTGGCAACAGACTCATAATCTGGAGGTCCCAGGTTCAAGCCCTGGCTGGTCCACGAAATAGGATTAAAAGTCGCTGATTATCAGCGACTTTTTCTTTTTATAAATCCTCCCACTCCCTTATTTACTCCCCCTATCTTTTATATTCAATTAACCTCCCGGAGTTAAGAAAGATAAATTTCACATACTATTACTCCCCTCCTCAAATCCCCTCAAACTCTTATATATGAAGAAAAACAATGAATAGGAAAGATAATAAGCAGAGAAACATCATATAGAAAGCAGTGGATAAGCGGAGAAATATCTACTTATCACACCTGACAATAATCCCTATTTTCGGATAAGATATACTTCAAGCTGTATCTAAAATCCAGAAGTAGGGATTATTTTCATTATTATCTCCTATTAGTACAGCAGGAAATACGGTCAATCAGCACCGTATTTCTTGCTTTTTTATTTTCCCTCCAAAGCCTTATTAGTGATAATAAACTAACCAAAGGAGGAATAATTATGAAAATGAAAAGAATTTTTGATGTAATGAAGGTCATAAGCCTAATTGTAAACATGGTAGAGGTAATAGAATATCTACGACACGTATTCAAGGGCTATCAACGACCAAAAACAGTGAAAGGATTTAAGACTGAGAACGAATGAAATATGAGAAAGCGGAATCAGCCCTAATCGTAATCTTGGAAATGTTATTAGCCATTTTCAAGAACTGGAAAAAATTACGTGGTATCTTGAAGAAGAAAGCCACGAAAATTAAAACGGAGTAATAACTAAAAAATAACAGAATCATGGAAACAAACGAAATGGTATTATTGGAAACTGAAAAAGAGAGAAATCCATTCATCTTGGGAAATACGATTGAAATGGATTTGCAGACTTTACAGGATGATTATTTAGTACCAGTATTCAGTAGAGATAACATTGAAACAATCAGTCATAATGATTTTATCAATACTGTTTGTGATGCGACCCAGACTTATTTTCAGGGTCAGCAGTTTCTAGAGCCAAAAATCAGAGTAAGCCACGAAATGAAGCTACGGACAAGAAAAGGGAGCGGTAAATTAGTGGAAAATCTGACGAACGAGGATTCAGGCTCTTACTATCAGAGAATTATGTTTATGATTGAGATACCAAGTATAACCTATGAGATAAACGGAAACAAGTTAAATCTTCAAGTGGTAGGTGTCAGAACCTATACCGAAACAAACTTACTTGGTAATTCTTCTCAAAAACAGACATTCAGAGTTGGTATTGGCTTTGTGAATGAAGTATGTACCAACTTGCTATTGAGAACAGACGGTGTAAAACTATGTATAAAAGTAACCAATACAGCAGACCTGTATAAATATTGTATGGAACTGTTCAGCCGTTACGATTATATAAACCATATTGAAGAAATGCACCGACTGACAGATACTATCATAGATGTAAGTACCCTCGCCCAATTCTTAGGAAAGGCGAGAATGTACCAAGCTCTACCTCAAAGTATCAAGACAAGACTTGGATTGCCTGAGCTGATACTTAATGAAGCTCAGATTAATTCAGCTATCCGGGATTATTATACAGATGAGAATTTCGGAGGTTTTGGAAAAGCAATATCCGCTTGGCAATTCTATCAGTTACTTACCAATTACAAGAACAACTATATTGATACCACACTTGAAAGAACCATCAACGCTTATGATGTGGCGGTAGGTTTAGTAAAGTCCATCAATAAGGAGGACGATTCTTGGAACTGGTTTATTGAGTAAAGAATAACCAAGCACTAACATCTGAGGAGGATGCACTATATATAAAATGGTGTGTCCTCCTTTTTTATTTACCGACAATCAAAAACGTAAGAACATGAAAGAACTAAAATTGACATTTATAGGAATAGATGATTGGAACAGACCAGTATTTCAGGACGAGAAAGGAAGATATTTTGGAGATACCGAGAATCTGTTCAATTATGGAACTGGTAAGGAGGAGGTTTACAATTTCTATAAAGACAAAGAATTACATTACCATATATGTTATTTCGGAATAAGTTTTGACTGCGACCCTTTAGGAATATGGATTAAAGAAGATGTGAAAATAATTCTGGAATAAGCAATATGTATCTTGAATGTGATTGCTCCCAAATCTCAATAGAGGAATGGGAGAAAAAAATGAAAGGCAGCAGACCAATAAACTACAAATGGTTAATATGCCGGATTAGGAAAAACATACCTTTATTATATAAAGAGCTATGTTTGAATTTCTACAATCCTTATGAAAATAGGTGCAGGGTGAACAAACGATATTACATATTAGTCCACTCAGCTACGGAATATTTCATCAGGAAATAACGTGATGTGTTCAAATCGGGAATGTGTTCAAATAAATCTTATAAGAGCTGTTTGAATACGTTCCCTTACGTTATGTTTTTAATCAAAGACTATTATGAGAACAAAAGCAGTTATCTATGCCCGTGTCAGCTCAACTAATGACAGACAAGACACAAGCAGACAAATAGAAGATTTAAAAAGATATGCTGAATTGCAAAATATAGAAATCGTAAAAATCTACGAGGAGCATATCTCAGGAGCAAAAAAAATTGAGGAAAGACAGGTTTTAACGGATTGTCTGGAATACTGTAAGAAGAAATCTGTGAATTTTCTTCTTTTATCAGAACTGAGCCGACTGGGAAGAAGTACGTTACAAGTGCTTCGTTCGCTGGAGATACTACATGAAGCAAAGGTATCGGTATATATTCAGAACTTGGGATTATATACATTACAGCCTGACGGAAAAGTGAACCCGATAGCAAGTATAATGGTAACAGTGCTGGCAGAAATGGCTAATATTGAAAGGTCTAACATTCAGTATCGCCTAAATTCTGGGAGAGCCAATTATATTATGAATGGCGGTAAACTTGGAAGGAAGAAAGGAAGTGTTAAATCAGACGAGAAGATGAAGGAAGAATATAAAGAAACCATTAATCTACTCAAAAAAGGATATAGTATCAGGAATATCGCCAAACTTCAAGGAATCGGTATTTCGACAGTCCAAAGAGTTAAGAACCAATTCATCAATAAACAATAAACCCTATGGAAACAAATTACATTATTATTCTTGATTACTCAGTAGGTGAAGTAATCAGGATAAAACTTAGTAAAGAACAAATCGAAGAATCCTATAAGTATGATGATTTTGAAGCATTTCTAGAAATGCTGGAAGATAAGTATGATTTCAAGTTAAATAATTGCTTATGGATGACTACCGAAACTTACAGTGAAAGAAGTTTTGGATTCTAAAAACAAACGAAAGAGAGCTACAAACGCTCTCTTTTTATTCTCCTCTGAACGTGTTTATTCAGTATTTTAGATTTTTATATGATTTTCCTTTTTTAAACAAAGAATAATATATACATTTGGGCAGTTAAAAAAGATTGGTAATGTTGTCCGGCTATGGGTAACATTAAGCTCCCACCTATCTTTGTTACAGAATTTAATACTGACTTCGGGGGCTTATAAGTGAATTAGGAGGTCTGACTATGAGCCAATCAGCCTTATCACAGTTGGAAAAGGAACTCTTAAAACCAGAAACAGATTGCCATGAAGTTTTATTGGTGTTTTACACTGACACAAATCCAATTTTATGGCAAATGCTATTAAAATACCCATGTAATAGCGTTTATTTTGTTAAGAAATCTGATAGCAATAGAGAAATCTTAGATAGTATTTTTAATGTATTTACAAGAACTGACAATAACAGCCAATTACCTCCACATATTTTACGTTTAACAGTGAGTAGGAACAGTACATCTTTTGTTCAAGAGTTGATAGACCAAACAAACACTATCCCTAAAGAAGAAAATGAAACTATACAAGAGTTTATAGATGTTTTTATTGAACGACTAAAAGATTATATTATAAAGTTGTAATTCCAAGACTAGGCATTTATGAAAATATCATTTGTTTTATCAGTAATACTATTTATTGTTGTTGCTTTACCATTATCAGCCCAACAAGCGAAGAAGCCTACAATTATGATTCTTCCAAGTGATAATTGGTGTGCTACCCGTTATTTCATAAAAACTTATGACAATCAAGGTGAAGCAGTTTCTTATTCCGATTATAGAAGGGCTTTTCTGGAAGATAGTGAACTAAATCCGGTAATCAGTAAAATTGGAGAATTACTTACAGAACAAGGTTACAGCCTGAAAGATGCAGAACAAGCAGCCAAATCATTAAATACCAATATTGCAGAGAATCAAGTAACATACAGTAGCACAAGTAATTCAGCATTGGCTATTTCACCGCTTGATGTACTTAAACAACGTGTAAGGTCTGATATATTGATTCAAATAAACTGGAATGTAACTAAGGAAGCTATTACTTTCACAATGGAAGCCTTTGATACTTACACCAATAAACGAATTTCAACAGCCACTGGAACAAGTGAGAGAAATAAAGACATTATCCCCATTCAGATTGAAAATGCAATAAAGAAGCATATTAAAAAGTTCGATGAACAGATGAATAAATTCTACCAAGACTTACAAGCAAACGGTAGAGAAATAGCTATAAACATACAAGTATGGGATAATTCTAAAACAAATCTTGAAACAGAATATCAAGGTGACGAATTACTTTGGCATATTCAGGAGTGGTTATCTCAAAATACAGTAAAGGGGCAGTATAATCTAAGTGATGCAACTGAAAACTTTGCTTATTTTGAACAGGTGCGTATCCCTCTAGTACAGAAAAACAGGGCTTTAGACGCAAGAGGATTCGTAAGGGGATTGCAAAAACATCTACAAGAGCCACCTTATAACATTACATCAAAAATAATCATGCAAGGGTTAGGAAAAGCAACCTTAATCATAGGAGAAAAATAGCTATGAAAAAGTTCGTATTCATTTACAGTTTATTAATGTTACTATCATTGGAGGTCTATTCAAATACAACCAGCAGGATAGCAATCAATGTTTATGTACCGGAAAATTCATCCTTACCGCAAAATTGTAGGGAATACTTGTCCGATAGAGTTTCATACTTGCTTTCTGAGAACAATGTATTAAGTAAAAATTACAGCGACAGATTCTATTTGACAGCCAAAATACACATTGTAGAAAAGAATATCATTGAAGGACTTCCACAAAGAGTTTCACAGAAGATAGAAGTTACCTATAAGATTGGCGACGCAGTTGATAATATCATATATTCAACATTATCAAAAACCTATATCGGAATCGGAACAACAGAAATGAAATCACTGTTAAATGCTTTTTCTCAGATAAAACAAAATGATTCATATTCTCAATTTGTAGAAAAAGCCAAGAATCGTATCATTGACTATTATGCCCAACGCTGTGAAAGTATTATTCAGGAATCCGATTTAGACACCCAAAACAAAGAGTTTGATAAGGCTCTCTATAAACTGTCATTAGTTCCTTATGGAGTTGATTGTTACAATGAAGTTTTAAATCACATAGGAACAATTTATTCAGAGAAAATCAGTTATGAAAACTATACCTTACTATCCAAAGCAAAACAAGCATGGAGCAGTAATCCCAACAAAGAGGGTGCTAATACGGCTATTAGCTATTTGAAACAGATGAAGCCCAATAAAGAAAATCAACAAGAAATAGACAAACTCTTGACAGAGATAGATAAAAAGTTACAAGAAGATGAAAAGAAAGAATGGGAATTTATGTTGAAACAATATGAACATGAACAAGCCTTAAAGATACAGAAAGAACAGAATGAAGCCAGTTTACTTAATACTTGTATTCAATTAGGCTTCAATTTTTTATCCAGTAATTTACAACCAGTTAATATTATAGAAAATTTATTGTTATGGTAACATTAAAAAAACTTACAGCATTTATTGTATTGAGTTTATGTGTATTATTTGTGAGTGCACAAGACATTAAAGTATTATCATCCGGTCAAGGAACAACGGAAGATGAAGCAACTAAAATCGCATTAAGAAGTGCTTTGGAAGACGCTTTTGGTACATTTATATCTTCATCTACAAAGATAGAGAATGATGTATTAGTATCAGATGAAATAGTATCTTTGACACAAGGGAATATTAAAGAATACAACGTTCTCAATTCGTCACTATTAGAGAATGGAATGTATTCTATTTTAGTTGAATCTGTCGTTTCACTTAACAAGCTATCTTCCTACTGTGAGAGTAAAGGAATGAGTGTCTCTTTTAATGGCAAAGCCTTTAATATTGAACTAAAAAAAGAGGAATTTAACAAGAAAAGTGAAATTAAAATACTAAAAAATTTATGTATTGAACTTTTATCTATGAATCCAAGAATTTTTGATTTTGAATTAGTACATTCAGAACCTATGGCTGTTATGAATGAGATGGATGCTTTTTTTGCTGGAGTGAAAACGTCATTACCAGGAGAACTGTTAGATAATTTTAATACAGAAATTAAAACATTAGTTTTTCCTAAACTAAATTCTAATTATAAAGTAATGAACGACTTAATAGAAACAACTTTAAAAGCTATATCTTTAAGTAAACAAGAAACAAAAACATATAATAAATTAAGATTAAGATATTACGAGAAATCATTACATTCAGATAGTAAACCATTATATTTCAGAGATTCTAAAGGATTTGAACTATTCAAAAAGGTATATTTAAAATATAGAAATTTACTTGTTCATAATTGGATAGTGGTTGATGGAATTAAGACGAACTTCGAAGGTTTATATACAGTACGCCCCAGTGTAATGAATGATTGGAATAAGAAAATAGAAGAGTTCAAGAAAAAGGGGATTGTTTATAGCAATGTAAAAAGAAACGAATCTGGTTATTTAGGATCCAAAATTAACACCAGATATTTTCCCGATATTGAGGCTGTAAAAGTGGATTTATATTATTCTGATGAAGAAACTAATAACTTAAAATCTATAAAGATAGAACCTTTTAATCCAAACGGATATGAATTCATTAAAAAAGAGATTTATAATATTATTTCAGAATTTGATGATATTAAGTAGTTTTATATTTAATGGATATTCACAAAGTATTAATACCGAAAAGACAGCTTTCATTAATTTTCTAAAAAGGCAATACGAACAAGAAAAATATGAAGGAATAAAATTAGTTGAAGATTATGATAAGACATATATTATTTCAGTTGTATCATTATCCAACAAAACTTATCCTTCATCCAATATCATGTTTCGAGTAGCTAAAGTTAAAGCCACTCAACAGATAGGAGCTTATATAGATGGAACTCAAATTTCTTCTGATTTATTAATAAGAAGTACAGAAAGTGAAGATAGTATTAAAGTAGAAAAAGTAGAAATAATACGAGAACATAGTAACAGCTTTACTCAAAATGTTGAACTTCTAACACATTTTTCCAAGAAAGATAGGACTGATGAAGTAGTTTTTATTTATGGTAAAGAAATAGAAGTAAAAAGATAGGATTAGATTAAGTTACAACTGAACATAACGCACTAGGACATTCAATCTTAGTGCGTTCTTTTTTTATACCTACTATCTCTCAAATGACAAAAACGCGATTCTGGTGGATTGAAACTCTAACTAATGACAAAAATAATACCTACGACTATGTTAGGAAATCTTATGAATATATTCTTTGATGGTACTTTAGAAGAATCGTCAGAGCGTCAGGTTAGGGAGAGCGATGTTTGTCCTGATGTCAGCGAAAAAACAAACACAAAATATAAGAAAGATATTGAAGCCTTACGGGAGAAGTACGGTGATTCTTTTTCAACTGGATTCTGTATTGAAGTTACATTGAAGGAACTTCTGGAGATATGCCCAAGAGAAAGAAAAAGAACGGACGCTTATACCGGGTTAGTATCTTATCTTTCTAAAGAATTAGGAATCAAATTAACTATTAAATCACAAAAATCTAAACTATGAAAAACTATTTTATTGCAAACAGAGAAGTCCTCGATACTACAATGACGATAGAGGAGATTGAATCAGCCGTAAATGATTCTTTGGAGGAAACAACTGGTGGAATGGTGTCTTTCGCGATTGAGGAGTTAAGCGAAAATCATGTAATTATGAAATTTATCCGTGAATTTAATATCAATCCGGACAAACCAGTGATATATGATACTGACGCAAATATCATTACTGGTATAGGGATAAAATCCTTCATACCTAAGAAAATGGGCGGTTATCCATTAATTAGCCCACTATGTTTTAACGGTAAAAACTTCTATACCGACGTAACTACCTTCATTCAGTTCTACAAAACCTTATTGCTGTTCTCTTGTGACGGAGAGGAAGGGTTTGTTGAAGAAATCGGTATAAGATGTTACCCGGACTGCATCTTAATGAAAATCACATTTTAAAATTAGAAGGAGATAACAATGAAAAAAGAAAAGAAGATATTCGTCATGAGTAAAGTATATACCATGACTGAAACGGATAATAGTGAAATTGAAAAAACGGTGCAGAAAAACATTGATGATTGTATTGGTAAGGATATTATAAAATTTAGGCTCTATACTTTAGGAAATGTAGTAGCCATGTTTTTTTATAGAGGTGTGGATTATTCTGTACTGGGAGCTGACCCTGAAAAAGATATAATTGATGCAGACGCTTTCTTACTTACAGGACACGGTTATAATGGTTTCTTCATGCCAGAGCCTTTTCCTATCATTCCCGGAGGTTATTCCTATTCAATGCTCCAGACTGATTTTTTGGACGCTTATAAGGAAAGTGCTAAAATTCTTGGAGCCAGTAGGATAAGGGATTGTTGGTTGGAGATAAGCTCAAATATGATTGTTCTGAGGGTACAAATGAAATAATATATAAAAAGACTGGAAACCATAAATATACAGGTTTCCAGTTTTTGTTTCTCCCCATTATCCGATAAAATCCAGAAAATCAGAAAGACAAGTAATGTAACCTTTTTTCTTTTTCCTGGATATATCATTATTATAGGATATAAATAAATTTCGGTTATTACTGTAATGTATTGATAATCTGATATATAATCCATTAATGGTAAGCAGAATGTACTATTTTCCTTATCTCGTCAGAAGTGAATCCATTTTCAATACTACTATAATAAGCTATCAGATAATCAACAGCACCCCTTTCCGGTATTCCATCATTATAAAAGAAACTAGCCAATATCAGAAGGTTATTGTTCCGAACACCGGGGTACATGCTATAATATTCTTCAAACAGAGTATGTGATTCCATTATCTTATCCCTTATTGCTTTTGTAGCCTGAATTGGAGTTATATTACTATTAAGGGAAGGTGTAGCTGTTTTCCCTTTCTTTTGGGGAGCAGTTGGAATGGATGGAAGATTAGCTGTGTCTATATGCAGTCTATTAGCATTTTTGTTCAGATAAAGCCCGGAATCATAAGACCACATACAGGGATGGGAGATATTGGAGCATGATAGGTCAAACTTCAAATCACTTCTTCCGGTTACTCCTAATAAATTTCCAATATGATAATACAAAGCCTTATGATAGGAAAAATCTTGCAGGTCATGTAGGACAAGCACCTTCAAACCATTACCGGAGGGAGATTTGAATATTGATAGCACATAAGGATAAGTTTTTAATCGCTCCTTTTCAGTTTTCAGGTCAGCTACATTATCAAGGTCTATACAGATAACCCCTGATGAGATTATAATCTTTGCATCCTCCATCCCTTCAAACATACCAGAAAAGCAAATAGCAGGCAGCAGTTTCTTTTTAAGCTCGTTTCTCTTGTTATGGTCGCTTTCTTTTCTCACTCTTTCAACTCTCGCTTTCAAATCACCTTTCCTTATGCTTTCCAACACTTCAAGCAGAGGGATATGCTGGGGATTTATCTTTACAAGCACGTTAGGAAAGCAAGACACCATTATTTCATTCAGTTCCATCTTTATATCGTTTTTTAGTCAGACAAGTAATGTAACCTTTTTCTTTTTTCTCTAAATATACCATTATATAGGATATAGAAATTTTTTGGTTCTATGTTATATTCATATTTATTCCTCTATCATTCAAATATTTACAAAGTTTATTATATCTATCTTTAGCCTTTCTTTTTTTAGGAATCAGATTATATAGTTCATCCAAAGTAATATCAAATGAATAAGTAGTTTCATTCTCTATACTATCCCTTATCTTTGGGTCATAGGAGTAAAGGCTTATCATATCCATAATGCAATTCTTTTCAGGTTTGCTATATCTCTTACATGGCTTCATTACACCACCTATTTTACAGGTAGAAGGTGAATTTTTAATGAAATACTCCTGAACTTCCTCCATGAGATTATAGTCAATATCGGAAGAAAAATAAACCTTTATCGGAAGTCCACTATGCTTTCTTATCTGGATTCTGCATATAGTCTGGATTACCAAAGACTTCATATAGTCCTTGAAGCTGCAACGACACCCGAACATCTTATTTATATCTCCTACAATATTATCAGGAATATGCCATTCGCCTAAGAAAACAATATTTTGGAAATCTCTGTATTCATTAGAACCTCTGTCAAGACCGCTCCCTCTGTAAATAATTGAAAAACAGTCTGAGCTTATTCCTGCTTCCATCAGACATTCTCCCAAAAGTTTAGGGAAATTATACTTTACCTTATCTCCGGCAAGCTCATAAGTATCAGCAACCCCTTCATTCCTTACCCCCTTGAATATATCCAAAGACTTCCATGTTACGATAAGGCTCTTTCCTGTACTGCAAACTCCTTTCAGCATATCAATAACTCCTTCTCCAACAGCCATAAACTCATTTTTGTTCCAATTCTCATTGTTTTTCCTCTTGAACGGTATATCAAACTGGATAAACTCTATATCACTTGAATAACGGAAACCTTCAACACTGAGAATTCTTTGATCTGTTTCCCTGAATATGTTGTCAGCAGTACCGTCAAACAATATGCAGCATAATCCATCAGCAAAATCATTCACCCTTCCACGAATAGGAACAATACCATTCTTTAGGATATGGTTAAAGATATATTCAGTCTTATATCTTGCAAGCTCATTCTTGGCACGGAACAGCTTGTAACCACTTTTTCCATAAGCAGCCCACATCTGGTTTATATCCTGATAACAATGCTGATAAAACCCTCCTTCACACTCCACACCTGATTTTCCATTATGGGTCTTGTGGCTGTCAATGAAGGTAACAATATCCCTTATCTCCCGTGGAATCTCAAAAGGCTGCGGATAATAGTTAATCATTTCATCTATCAGCATAAATTCTCTTTTTCCGGTATTATAGGAAATGAAAAGCTCGTAAGGCTCTATAATAATCCGGGCAGAGGTGATAATCAGAATATCATAATCAGCCAAAGAGATGGGATTATCCTTGTAAGCTCCCATTTCAGCTATTCTGTTTGTACTGGAGTGCAATACCATGAGCTTTGGACGATGAAAAGAAGATATACCGCCAATCCATTCTTCTGTTTTCCTCCCAAGTTCCTCCGCAGCTTCAATCGTTGCAACCACTACTAAAATTCCTTTACTGCATTTCTCCTTTATTATCTCCAGAATCATAGTCGATTTTCCTGAACCACAGCCGGAACTTACAATGTGAAGTCCGTTGGTGGTTGGAAAGGGAATACTGCAATTTATAAACTGCATCACCCCATTGCTAAATTCAATCTTACCCATAACATCAGTCATTTTTTGAGGATGAGAGCCATAAAAATAACTCCCATCCTTAATTAGACATTAAAAACTCCACCTCTTGGCTCGTGGTAAATCATCCAGAATCCCAACCACGACATTATCATCCTCCATAAGCATCTCTTGTTGAAGTGCAAGGTATAAGTTCAAATCCTCAACGATAACCAGTTTATTGGGCAAATCAGAATCCAAGAGAGTAATAGGAATACCATTAGGGTCAGTTGCTTTATAACCCCTCCTTAGAAACACTTCGGCAGATACGGCTTCCAACATCACTTCACCTGTATGGATTTTGAGATTGCAGCGATAAGAACCAACCATTATCATATCCACTTTGGGATTTACAGGGGTACAGAATATATAATCTTCCGTAATCCATTGTCTATAAGTCTTTCTCATTCTGTTCTGGTTTTAAGTGGATTAGTGTTTAAAAATACTTGGTATGACCGTTCAAACTGTTCCTTTACAAATACTTCCTTCTTCTTTCCACAGCCACGTTTATACTCGCTTGGAGATACCATTTCTCTCAGGTCGTCATTTCCAATCCCCTTGATAAAGGATATGATATACTTTGTTGCATCCTTCTGGCTCAGTTCCTTACAGGCGGTACACCATTTTTCTATGATTAGCTCAGGAATGGTCTTGTTTTTCAACGCATCCTCATTAGCTCCTGAGAATTTCTCCAGTGCAGCCTTATGAATTGCTATTCCAGATTCAGAGTATGAATAGCTTAGATTGGGATTTTCTTCACTCATGGCTCTTACGAGAGGTGTCTTTCTGATAATCCCTTTCGTGAGAGTTATCCATTCACAGGCGGAAGTGTAGTTATATCCCCTTGATTCCAGCATTTGAACATACTCCAGAGCAGCTTTAGTGTCTTTATCTATATTGGTATTTCCCAATACACCTGTCATAAAATCACTGTTCATCCAAGTAAATACTTTCAGATTGATAGCCTGTAACATCTTGTCTAAAGCTATCCATTGCAGAGGAAAATAAGCATATAACTGCAACTCAATATCGGGAAATTCTTTTCTGATTTCACGAATAGCAGAATACCTTGTCTGACCGTCTATGATTACCACAGTTCTTGAAAGCTCATCCTCCGGTATGGGATTCCCATCAAAATCAGTTACTGTAAATCCAAACCTGACTGCAACAGTAGCAGGAATAATCACACACATAATTTGCGCTCCAACCTCTAAGATTGTTTTTTTCAGCGATTCGATAGCTTTGGCTTTTGGTTTTCTGTTCATTTTAAGCCTTGCTATTCTGATTCCTCCGTCTTTTTCAGCACCAAGCAAATCAACGATATACAAGAGTGAAAAAACTTTGGCGAACATCTTGGGAGATAAATCTGCTATTTTCTGTGTTTCTTCTTTGCAGAACTCAATATCAGCAGGGGACAATTCCCCTGCTATCTTTCGCAACTCCTTCTGAACGGTACTCATAATCTACGCTTGTTTACGATTGAACTTATTATTATGATTACTCAGACGAAGTATTTCCAACATCTTATAGGTATCAAAAATGACGGTCTTTCCATTTTGCAGTATGGCTTCGTCAAGTACACCGTCAGCTTTCATCCTGCTTATATTACTGATTGATATACCAAAGACTTCGGCTGCACTCTTGATACCTGTTACAAATGGTGGTAACTTTGGATAGTTAGATACCGAAGGCTGTTCTACCACTTTCTTTGTTTTTACCTGTTGCAGCAATTCCAAAAGTTCTGCACCGCTCATCATTAATACGGGCTTATCCAAAAGGGATAACACGATTAAGTTTTCTTTTTTCATATAGTTGTTTTTTTATGAATTTATAATATTGTTTTTGTTCCCGGAACAGTGCAAATGTAGAAACAAAAAAAACAGCTGCAAAGAAATTGCAACTGCTTTTATATCAGTAGATTATATATGATATTACATGATATTATCAGACGATATTTAATGCTATAATATGATATTCAGTGACTACTTCATGCTACTTAATGCTACTTGGTGCTATCTTTTTTACCTCCTTTTTGAACTGTTTTATAAGGTCATCAATCATTTGCTTGTCTTTATCTCCGACATTGCTTGTATTTTTTCCTAAATCGCCAATCGGAATTGTCTTACCTCTTATTTTGAACACATTAGCTACCATTTCCCATTGTCCTTTATCAAACTTTTCATGATATAGTTGTTTCATAAAATATTGCAAAGTCAGCTTACTTTTCTGCCATGATATTCTTTGATACGCTTTTTTAGGGGTATCTGATTCTCCACCAAACCAAAAGAGAAAACAATCTTCTGAACATTGAAACAGTTTGTTTTGGCATAATCCATACAGAACCTTCAATGCTGTTTGCTGTAAATCAACTTCAAGACCTCCAATTAAATTAGGAAGAAGCAAAGGGTTATATAAAATAGCTCCTCTTGCAGTCTTTTTTTCTGTTTTACTTCGCTTCTTTTGTCGGGTGGAAGCACTTTTCTTTTGTTCTTCCGCTGATGAACATTTCATATCAGCAGCATATTTTTCACCTAAATCTGCTTTATTTTCTTGTACAGTGGAATAAGATACACTTTCACCTGAAGACTCCATCACTTCGGAACATTTAGCTTGTTCATCTGAGAATGAATCATCCTTAGATAGGGTTAGTTGCTGGTTATAGTTCACCTCTTCTGTTACAGTAAATGCATTATTTGGAGTCGTAGCTTCTGTAGTATTGCTACAGTTATTCTCCGAATGGTTAGTATTTACGGTGTTACTTTCTGAATGACTAACATCTGCAGAAGGATTAGTATTAGCACAGTCGTTTCTTTTTGCAGAAATCATTGTGTTGTTCAATTCGTTTCTCAAATCATCATCCCCAAAGAGTTTATTTACATACCTTGTTATAGGAGAAACTAAATTACGAAATTTGGAAGATTTTTTATGTAATACACACAATCCTATTCCTCCAGCAGAACCGACAGCTACTCCCCAACCAAAAGCTTTCATATTGTTTTTAGGAGATGGAGCTTGAACATAGTAATTGTTCTGAATGTTTATCGTTACATTCTGTACCATAGATTTATAATTAAAAGATTAAACAAAAAGCAGTACCCGATAAATAACCTACCGAATACTGCTCTAAATATAAGAATTTATTTTTAAGCTATCTCCTTCACATACTCAAAAAGTTTTTTTAATTGTTCAGAATCCATTTTGTCAAGCTCCTCAATGATCCTCGACTTATATTGATGGGTGTTCCACTTATCCATCTCCAGTTTCTGAGTTTCATCCGCTACTTCAATATAAGGTTTCATACTCTCATAATCCGAATGTCCTGTTGCACTCATTACCACACTGGCAGGAATACCAAGAGCTAAAGAACAACATACAAAAGTTCTTCTCGCATCGTGGCAACTTATCTGCTCCCAAAACTTATAGGTATCTTCGTGTCTGGTATTACCTTTAAAATAAACCTGTGTTATCTCCCTATCCAGTCCAGCCAGTTTTGCAGCTTCTTTCAGGTAATCATTCAGTTTTTGATTGGAAGGAACTGGAAAAACAGTATCACCTTTATACCAAGTATATTTATCAATAATCTTCTGAGCGTGTTCGTTTAGAGCTATGCGAAGTTTATCATCCGTCTTTTCAGTACAGAAATCCAAGTAACCGTCTATTATATTGCTTGGTCTGAGTTTAGCCAAATCAGAATATCTCAGTGAAGTGAAAGCCATAAAGCAGAACATATCACGAGCCTTTGACAGATATTCCTTCTCTTTAGGAAATTCATACTCAAAGAAGTGCATAAGCTCTTTGTATTTAAGATATGTTACTGTTCTATGTACCATTTTCAAATTGGGTTTAAATTCTAACACTCCCGGCTGTATTTTATATCCATGTCTTACAGCCCATCGAAGGAATGATTTTAACGTTCTAAATTGTTTAGTAATCGTATAATTATGATAATCATTCTTTATGTACCAATTTACTAGTTCTAACATCTTAGATTGGTTTAACCCTTCCAGAGTAATATTAGAATCGCATCCCATAAGTTGATTCCACATTTGTTCATACTTGTATTGAGATTGTAAAGACCAGCAACCTTCTTTTGGACGGAGCTGTAAAAACTCAGAAAAGATGTCTTTTAGTGTCTTTTCTGTATTACCATCTTCCACAACTTTAAGCTTGTTTCTCCCTAATTTCTCATTTACCAGTTCTTTCAAGTCAGCATTACCCGGCATTTCATTATGAAGTGAATATTCAGTAAAGACTTCTTCAATACACCCCAAGAAAGTACGGATTGCATTGTTAATCTCACGTGCGTACACGGTCTTTCCACTAATATAATGTGTGGTGTTAGCTTTTACCAGTTGCTTTGTAGAATCCCATTTCATCGGGTCAATGGTATAACCCACAGAAAAAGCAACTTCATTTCTTTTACTGTTCCACCTAACCCTAATCATTAACTGCCCAATCTTTGTAACATAGGCTCTCGTGTTAAAATTCATCTTTTTCATACCCTTTGTTTTTTAATTTTTGATGAAGTTAAGGAGAAATTCAGTAGGATATATATAATGTAAATCACTGGATATTATATGATTGTACTTGCTATAAATACTCCCTCCGTACTCCCCCTGTAAAGTTCGATTTCTCTTTAGGTCCAAAACAAAGGTAGGAAGAAAGATTGGGGAGAGTAAGACCTTTTAACTACTCCCTCGCTTTTGGAAAGTATATGAATTTTATTGAAACTACAAAATTGAGAAGAAATTTGTATATATCTTATTATCAGCATTATATACAGTCTGATAATATCTTATGATGTATTCTAAAGAGTGCTGGCTGGTCCACAAAGCAGATCAAGCAGTTACGGATTCCGTAACTGCTTTTTTTATGGTCTTGTGCCAGCTGTTTTGGTGGGAATGTCAGCTTTATTGAAAAGCTGGCAGAACCGTTGTTCTAAGCAAAGAAAGGCCGTTTTCCTATGGTAAGATGGGGAAAACATAAGGGAGAACCGTTGGATTTCTGCAGTTGATGCGACACAGGTGACCCGTAGTTTTTCTGCCTTTCTCCGTTCCTTATAGTTGTATTCTGCGGAGAAACTAAAAGTTCCACTAGGTCGAAACAAAAGTTCCACCAGCATGAAACAAAAGTTTCATCAGGACGATACTGTCTGATCGTCCGCATAATTCAGATGAATTGTCCTTTCGATTCCGGCGGAATGAGCGTTCGTTGTGGTCTCTTTGTCTGGACAATTACTTGAATTATCAGGCAAAAGTGGTCTTTTTTGAACAATCTTTTCGTTTATTTCGTTTTAATATTTATTTTTGTCATTGTAAACATTTAATTAATTAGATTATGAAGAAGATTTTGTCTACATTGTTGGTGGCTGTATGCTTGTTTATGGCCATGCCAGCTCAGGCTCAATTTCATTTTGGCTTGAAAGGTGGATTGGATGTGTCGAAAATTTCTAGTGATGTACTCAAAGGAGATAATGCTACGGGATTCTTTATCGGTCCGATGGCTGAATTTACATTGCCTGTCGTAGGATTGGGTATTGACGCTGCTGCCTTGTATTCTCAGTCTGGATTGAAAATAAAAACAGAGGGAAGTGAGGCTACTGAAAAACTGAAATCAATTGAAGTTCCCGTTAACTTGAAATGGTCTGTCGGTCTGGGAAGTGCCTTGGGTGTATACCTGGCAGCCGGTCCTCAGTTTGGCTTTAACATTGACAATGGCTTTGATAAGCTGATGGATACAAAGACTTGTGCTGTCAGTGTGAATGTCGGTGTCGGTGTGAAACTGCTGAGTCACCTGCAGATTGGAGTAAACTACAACATCGGTGCAAGCAAACTGGCAGAACTGGTTCCGGGTGAAGTGGGCGAATATATTTCTGCTCCTAATTTGAGAAAGAACTCCTGGCAGGTATCTGCTGCTTATTTGTTCTAAGAAATCAGAGAAACAAATATAGGATCGGGACAGAGTTTTCTGTCCCGATTTCTTTTTTAGTCACACGGATAAACAACTCCCCATGATTTCCGGAGCTCATCCATCTGCTTCATGATTCTGATGGTTTCAGCATGAGGCATATAAGGTGACTCCAGCCATCCGTTTTCCAGAGCTTCAATGGCTGCATATACTTCATACTCATATCCCGTAATCTGTGCGGGAGCATGATAGACGGCCGTGATGTTATAGTTGCTGTCTACGAGACGGACAGACTGGGGATTATTGATGTTTTCTACAATGAGATGGCCTTTGTCTCCGGAGATGACTCCCATCCGGTCTGTCTGCGCATAGATACTGGCCTGCAGACTTGCCATTTTGCCATCCTTATAAAAGAGGGTAATGTTTTCCTGTCCGTCGACTCCGGTCTCTGTCTTGCGGCAGGCTGAACTCATATCTTCGATGTCCGTACCAAACGTCATGGCCGCGAAATTGAGGGTATAGACCCCGATGTCCAGCAAAGCTCCTCCGGCCAGTTCCGGACGGATGATCCGCTCCTTGTCCTGAATGACATATCCCAGATTGGCAGAGAGAGTATAGGGTTTTCCGATAGCTCCCTGTTCGATCAGTCCCCGTATTTTTTGCGACAAGGGCATGTAGCGGGTCCATATGGCTTCCGTAATGAACACTTGATGCTCTTTGGCCAGGTTCAGCAGTTCTTCGGCCTGACGTGCATTGGCGGTAAACGCCTTCTCGCAAAGAACCGGCTTTTGATTCAGGATGCAAAGTCTGGCATGTTCATAATGCTCAGAGTGCGGTGTCGCTATATAGATAAGGTCGACATGGGGATCCTTGATCAGTTCCTCATACGAACCGTATGCTTTGGTGAACTGCCATTCTCCGGCAAATGTTTCTGCTTTCTCTTTGGACCGGGAAGCGACGGCATAGCGTTCTACATGTTTCATCCCTCCCAGGGTCAGGGCCATTTTCTTCGCGATATTGCCGCAGCCGATAATACCTATTTTATACGTTTTCATTGTCTCTCCATTTGATTGATGAATAATGTACAAAACTATAAAAGTTTACCCATAGTCGGGCAGGGTGGACTGGTTTTTTTATACCTTTGCGATATGAAGAAATATGTGGATGTCATAGTGCCTTTACCGATTGCCGGTCAATATACCTATTCTCTTCCCGAAGGCTGGGATGAAAAGGTTAAGGAGGGATGCCGTGTGGTGGTTCCTTTCGGTCGGAAGAAGTATTATACAGCCATTATAACCAAAGTGCATGAGACTCCTCCTGAAGAGTATGAGACCAAGGATGTAGCAGAGATCCTGGATGAACGTCCTGTCCTGCTGGCCCGGCAGTATGCTTTCTGGAAATGGATGGCTGACTATTATTTGTGTACATTGGGAGATGTATATAAGGCGGCTCTTCCTTCGGGCATGAAGCTGGAGAGTGAGACTGTCGTTGTATATAATCCGGACTTTGAGGCTGTGGAGCCTTTGACGGAAAGAGAGCAGAGTGTGATGAATCTGTTGTCTGCCGAAACGGAACAGTGCATTACGCAACTGGAAAAGTCAAGTGGCATTCGCCAGATCCTGCCGGTTATCAAATCCCTGCTGGAGAAAGAAGCTGTCAAAGTAAAGGAAGAACTGAAGCGCAGTTACAAACCACGCACCGAAGCACGCGTCCGGCTTACTCCGGGTATGCAGGATGAAGAAAAGCTCCGAGGACTGTTTGACGGATTGGCAAGAGCTCCCAAACAGCTGGCAGTGCTTATGAAATACATTGAATTGTCCGGTTGGGGAACTTCGGGAACAGATTTGAAAGAGGTTACCCGTAAGTCTCTGCTTGAGGCATCCGGTGCTTCTTCTGCCATATTGAATGGCTTGACCGGCAAAGGTATTTTTGAATTATACTATCAGGAAGTGGGCCGTCTGGCAAAGGGAGTATGCAATACGGTCTCTTTGAATCCTTTGAATCCGGCCCAGCAGCAAGCTTATTATTCTGTTCTTTCTTTATTTGCTACGAAGAATGTATGTCTTTTGCATGGAGTAACATCGAGCGGAAAGACAGAAATCTATATTCATTTGATTGATCAGGTATTGAAATCCGGGAAGCAGGTGCTTTATCTGTTGCCGGAGATTGCCCTGACAACCCAGATAACGGAACGCCTGAAACGGGTTTTCGGGAACCGGCTGGGAATCTATCATTCTAAGTTTCCGGATGCGGAACGGGTGGAGATCTGGCAGAAACAGTTGTCGGAACAAGATTATGATGTCATTCTGGGTGTCCGTTCGTCTGTGTTTCTTCCGTTCCGTCGTTTGGGACTTGTCATTGTGGATGAGGAGCACGAAACAACTTATAAGCAGCAGGATCCGGCTCCACGTTATCATGCCCGGAGCGCGGCTATTATGCTGGCTTCCATGTTCGGAGCAAAAACCTTGTTAGGTACGGCAACACCTTCCATTGAGACTTATTATAACGCCCGACAGGGGAAATATGGTCTGGTAGAGCTTACGGAGCGTTACCAGAATATCCGTCTGCCACAAATCGAGCTGGTTGATATCAAGGAACTGGCACGTAAAAAAAGAATGACGGCGCAGTTTTCTCCTTTACTCCTGCAAAAGATACGTGAAGCCTTGGAGCACAAGGAGCAGGTAATCTTGTTTCAGAACCGGCGTGGTTTTGCACCGATGATTGAATGTCGCACTTGCGGATGGGTTCCCCGTTGCCGGAACTGTGATGTCAGTCTGACTTATCATAAAGGGATGAATCAGTTGACCTGCCATTATTGTGGTTATACGTATCAGGTCCCTAAATCGTGTCCCGCCTGTGGAGGTGTGGAACTGGTGAACCGGGGATTTGGTACGGAAAAGATCGAAGACGATATACGGATTGTATTCCCGGAGGCCCGGGTGGCACGGATGGATCTGGATACGACTCGTACCCGTACCGCTTATGAACGGATCATTGCGGATTTTGAAGAAGGGAAGACGGACATCCTGATCGGTACCCAGATGGTGTCAAAAGGACTGGATTTCGATCGGGTAAGCGTTGTTGGAATTCTGAATGCAGATTCCATGTTGAACTATCCGGATTTCCGTTCCTATGAACGTGCTTTTCAGCTGATGGCCCAGGTAGCCGGACGTGCCGGGCGGAGAAACAAGCAGGGACTTGTAGTTCTGCAGACCAAGTCTCCGGATCTTCCGCTGATTCATCAGGTGATGTCCAATGACTATTTCCGTATGTACAGTGAACAGCTGGAAGAACGGGAACTTTTCAAGTATCCTCCTTTTTATCGGTTAGTTTATGTATATTTGAAGCACCGGAAAGAAGATGTGCTTGATCAGGCTGCCGAACTGATGGCTTCCTTCCTGCGTAAAGGTTTGGGGGAGAGGGTACTGGGGCCGGACAAACCGCCTGTATCCCGTATTCAGACACTTTTCATCAAGAAGATAGTGGTGAAGATAGAACTGGATGCATCTTTAGCCAAAGTACGGGCTTATCTTCAGCAGGTGCAGCGCTTCCTGACAGAAGATGAACGTTTCCGTTCCTTATTGGTATATTACGATGTCGATCCCATGTAGAATGTAAATAGATGAAGAAATGAAGATAAAGACAGAATTGGATGTGCATACTCACACGATAGCCAGTGGGCATGCTTTCAGTACGCTTCAGGAAATGGCAAAAGCTGCTTCTGATAAGGGACTGAAGTTATTAGGCATTACGGAGCATTCATCCGGAATCCCGGGATCGTGTGATCCTATTTATTTTCGGAATCTGCATGTGGTTCCCCGGCAAATGTATGGTATTGAACTTTTGCTTGGAGCAGAAATCAATATTCTGGATACTGCTGGTCATCTGGATATGGATGAATTCTATTTGCAGAAACTTGACTTGCGGATTGCCGGTATTCATTCACTTTGTTATCAGCAAGGGACTGTGGAGGAGAATACGCAGGGACTGGAGAAAGTGATCTGTAATCCCTATATTCATATCATCAGCCATCCGGGTGACGGTACGGCAAAGCTGCAGTTCGAACCGCTGGTGTTGGCGGCGAAGGAGCATCACACATTGCTGGAAATCAATAACAGCTCGTTGAAACCTTGCCGTGGAAAACTGGAAGCACGGGGGAATAATCTGGAAATACTTCGCTTGTGCAAGCAATATGAAGTACCGGTAATTCTGGGCAGTGATGCACATATTTCTTTTGATATAGCAGATTATGATCTGGCTCTGGAACTGGTGGCTGAAACAGAATTTCCTGAGTCGCTGATCATGAATACCAGTGTAACCAACTTTAAAACCTATTTAAATATCGGATAAAACAGTGTTTTCCGATCCATAAAGATTTGAAATTCATGAAACGGATCCTATTTGTATGTCTTGGCAATATTTGCCGCTCTTCTTCTGCTGAGGAAATTATGCGGACTTTCATAGCCCGCGAAGGTTTAGAACATGAAATTGAAGTTGATTCAGCAGGAATCAGCAGCTATCATCGGGGAGAACTTCCGGATGAACGGATGCGTATGCATGCAGCCCGCAGAGGATATCATCTGACCCATCGCTCACGCCCTGTCTGTTCAGATGATTTTTATCATTTTGACATGATCCTGGGAATGGATGACCGGAATATTGATGCCTTGAAGGAAAAGGCTCCGGATCTCGAGTCTGAAGCAAAGATTGGCCGGATGACTGATTTCTGCCGGGAAAAGGTCGTTGATTATGTTCCGGATCCTTATTATGGCGGAGCACAGGGATTCGAGAATGTGCTGGATATACTGGAAGATGCGTGTGAGGGCCTGCTTCAGAGTTTAAATCATCAAAATATATAATACAACCGGATATGAGTCAAGTTGCTTTTCCTTTTGCAAAACCATTATATGTAATGACGAAGCCGATCGGGGCTGTATGTAATCTGGCCTGCGACTATTGTTATTACCTGGAGAAAACAAATCTGTATAAAGACACGTCCAAGTATGTGATGAGCGATGAACTGTTGGAGAAGTTTATTCGTGAATATATTCAGTCGCAGACCATGCCGCAGGTTTTGTTTACCTGGCATGGCGGAGAAACATTGATGCGTCCGCTCAGTTTCTATAAGCGGGTGATGGAGTTGCAGCGCCAGTATGCAGGCGGGCGTTCTATAGACAATTGTATCCAGACCAATGGTACGCTCCTGAATGATGAATGGTGTGAGTTTTTCCGGAAGAATAACTGGCTGGTAGGTATCTCCATTGACGGCCCTCAGGAGTTTCATGACGAATACCGTAAGAACCGTCAGGGACGCCCTTCCTTTGTAAAAGTCATGCAAGGCATTCAGCTATTGAAAAAACACGGGGTAGAGTGGAACGCCATGGCTGTTGTGAATGATTATAATGCTGATTATCCGTTGGAGTTTTATCACTTCTTTAAAGAACTGGATTGCCATTATATTCAGTTTGCTCCGATTGTGGAGCGTCTGAGCCATCATGCTGACGGACGCCACCTGGCTTCTCCGTTGCAGAAGGGTGAAAAATTGGCTGATTTTTCTGTGTCGCCGGAACAGTGGGGAAATTTCTTGTGTACATTGTTCGATGAATGGGTGCGCAATGATGTGGGGCAGTTTTTTATTCAGCTGTTTGATTCAACTTTGGCGAATTGGGTTGGTGAGCAACCGGGTGTTTGCTCTCTGGCAAAGACGTGCGGACATGCCGGGGTTATAGAATTTAATGGAGATGTCTATTCCTGCGACCATTATGTGTTCCCCGAGTTTAAGCTGGGAAATATTTATGAGAAGACATTGATTGAAATGATGTACAGCGACCGTCAGCTGGAGTTTGGACAGATGAAACAAAAGGCTTTGCCAACACAATGCAGGAATTGTGAGTTTCTGTTTGCCTGCAACGGTGAGTGTCCGAAAAATCGTTTCGCAGTGACACCGGATGGAGAGCCGGGTCTGAATTATTTATGTAAGGGATATCATCAGTTCTTCAGTCATGTAGCACCTTATATGGACTATATGAAACGGGAGCTGCTGGCAGAGCGGGCTCCGGCCAATGTTATGGAAGCAATCCGCAGAGGGGAGCTTTGATATTTACTGCCTGGTAGTTTGTGGACTACCAGGTAGTAGTCAGAAAATTACTGCGTAGTAATCGAAGGACTACTACGCAGTAATTTTTATTTCTTTAATTCCGGATAGCTGATACGGGTGTGATACATGGTTTTCAGCTTTTCCTTGAATACTGCTTTAACAGTAGCAATATCCTTGAACGTGATGGGGCATTCTTTGAAATAACCTTCCTGCACCTGTGCATCGATAATCTTGTCGACCAGATTAGATATGCTTTCTTCCGTATATTCAGGAAGGCTGCGCGAAGCAGCTTCCACAGAATCCGCCATGGTCAGAATGGCCTGTTCTTTCGTAAAGGGATTCGGACCGGGATAGCGGAATGCTTCTTTGTCAATTTCTTCTCCAGGATGCTCATTCTGATAGGAGATATAAAAATACTTGGTCAGCCCTCTTCCGTGATGTGTACAGATAAAGTCCTTGATCACTTTAGGCAGATTATATTTATCTGCAAGCTTCATACCGTCTGTTACATGATTGATGACAATCTGGGCACTTTGCTTATAGCTTAACTGGTTGTGTGGGTTTACTCCTGACTGGTTTTCTGTGAAGAATGCAGGGTTCATCATTTTCCCGATATCGTGATACATGGCACCAGTACGTACCAGCTGGCTGTTGGCTCCGATGCTATTGGCTGCTGCTGCGGTAAGGTTGGCCAACTGTAAGGAATGTTGGAATGTACCGGGAGCAACCTCCGACATTTCGCGCATCAGTTTGTTGTTGATGTTTGATAATTCAACGAGAGTAACATTCGAGGTAAATCCAAAAGTCTTCTCCAGTATGAACAATAAAGGGTATGTGAACAGCAGAAGGATGCCGTTGATGATGAAATTAATATACATGTGTGTACTCAATTGTGCCACATTGTTTACGTGGATCAGATCCAGTGCCAGATAAAGAATGACATAGCTGCAGGTGACAATCAGTGCGCTTCGTAATAACTGCGAGCGTTGAGACAATTCCCGCAGGCTGTAAATACCTGCCATACCGGCTACTGTCTGTAAAAGTATAAACTCATGAGGAGTCCGTAAAGCAATGGAGCAAATTAAGATGGAGATAACATGCGCCATGAATGCTGTACGCGAATCAAGGAATATACGGATGATCATCGGAATCATGGCGAACGGAACAATGTAGACACTGAGGAAAGCATGTTCCACCATAATGGATGACAGGACAGGGAAGAAGGTAATGAGAATAAATAATAAATAAAGGCTTCCTTTCTTGCCATAATAGTCACGTCGGAATAATTCCAGGTACACCATGAATGCGACAATCAGAATGGTGACAAAGAGAATCTGGCCGATTAAAGTTAATCTTTTTTCGGCAGCAGTTTCACTTCGTTTACTCCATTCCTTCTGAAGTGATCTCAGGATATCATATGTATGCTGGTCTATGATTTCTCCGCGGTCGATAATCTTTTGTCCGTTCATAACGAAGCCGCTGGCCCATGATAATCCGGATAAAAGATCCTGTTTGGCAGCTTCGGATTTGGATGCATCATAAGTTAAGTTTGGAGTAATGTAGTTGTTCAGGTTACAGCGTTGCAATAACACCTTATTATAATGTACGGTATCTGAGTTGATCAGTGCTTCGTAAGCTTGTTTGGTCGTATACAACTCTTCAGTAGGCAATTGGCTGGAGGTATTTTTGTTTACAACGCGAATCGTGTTTCTGCCTTCTTTTTTCAGGGAAGCCAGATCATCCATGGATACGACTCCTTTCTCATAAATGACTTCCAGTATACGCTCAATATGATGCTGATAAGCCGGGACCGGGATGATGTTGCGCAGGTTTTTGTTATAGTCATCTTTGAACTTCTGGATCATCTGTTCACCCTGAGTCTTGTCTATCTCATAGTAGGGCTGATAGAATGCCATTAAACTGTCCTGTTCTTTCTGGATCTGTTCATCTCCTTTGTAAATAGGGAAATCAAAAGAAGCCTGTAACAGGCCATATTTCCACGGCTTGTTGATGTCAAACTGATAATTAAACTTGCCTTCTTTGGGAAGAAAATATACGATAACTGCGACAGTCACCAGAGAAATGGCGCATTTGTAAAGCAGTTCCTTATATGAAAACGGTTGTTCTCTATGTAAACTTTTCATAAGCATGGATATTTGTGCTGCAAAATAAACAAAAAACGGGAAAAATAGATTAATTTTGCGGCGTATTTTTAGATGAAAATCACTATGGCTGAAAGAAAAGTAAGAGTTCGTTTTGCACCGAGTCCTACGGGTGCATTGCATATTGGTGGTGTGCGTACTGCCTTGTATAACTATCTGTTTGCCCGCCAGCATGGGGGAGACTTAATTTTCCGAATTGAAGATACTGACTCCAATCGTTTTGTACCCGGAGCGGAGGAGTATATTATAGAATCATTCCGTTGGTTAGGAATAAAGTTTGATGAAGGTGTTAGCTTTGGTGGCAACTATGGTCCTTACCGTCAGTCAGAACGCCGTGATATTTACAAAAAATATGTACAGATCCTGCTGGATAACGGAAAGGCTTATATTGCATTTGATACACCGGAAGAATTGGAAGCAAAGCGTAAGGAAATTGCGAACTTTCAGTATGATGCGACGACTCGTACCTCTATGCGTAACTCATTAACCTTGCCGAAGGAAGAGGTTGATAAACTGATTGCAGAGGGAAAGCAATATGTGGTTCGTTTTAAGATTGAACCGAATGAGGATGTTCATGTACATGATATTATCCGTGGAGAAGTCGTGATCAATTCTTCTATTTTGGATGATAAAGTTCTGTATAAGTCAGCAGATGAACTTCCTACCTATCACTTGGCAAATATTGTAGATGATCATCTGATGGAAGTGTCTCATGTGATCCGTGGAGAAGAATGGTTGCCGTCTGCTCCTTTGCATGTGTTGTTGTACCGTGCATTTGGTTGGGAGGATACGATGCCGGAATTTGCTCATTTGCCGTTGCTGCTGAAACCAGACGGAAATGGTAAGTTGAGCAAGCGTGACGGTGATCGTCTGGGATTCCCGGTGTTCCCTCTGGAATGGCATGATCCGAAGAGTGGAGAAGTTTCTTCAGGCTATCGTGAATCCGGATATTTGCCTGAGGCTGTAATCAACTTCCTGGCGTTGCTGGGATGGAATCCGGGAAATGATCAGGAAATCATGTCAATGGATGAACTGATTAAATTGTTTGACCTTCACCGTTGTAGTAAGGCTGGTGCCAAGTTTGATTATGAAAAGGGTAAATGGTTTAACCACGAATATATCCTGATGAAGAGTGATGCAGAAATAGCAGAATTGTTTATGCCGATCTTGAAAGAGCATGGTATTGATGCTCCAATGGAAACGGTAACAACTGTTGTTGGTCTGATGAAGGGACGTGTTAGCTTCATCAAGGAATTATGGGATACCTGTAAGTTCTTTTTTGTTGCTCCGGAATCTTATGATGAAAAAACAGTCAAGAAGCGCTGGAAAGAAGATTCTGCTGAGCGCATGACAGAATTAGCTGACTTATTGGAATCATTGGATGATTTCTCACTGGCTCATCAGGAAGAGGTTGTCATGAAATGGATTGAGGATAAGGGTTATCATCTGGGTAATATTATGAATGCTTTCCGCTTGACTCTGGTTGGCGAAGGTAAGGGACCTCATATGTTTGATATTTCTGCTGTATTGGGTAAGGATGAGACTGTAAGACGTATGCGTCGTGCTATTGAGGTACTCAAATAAGCCAGTTTATTATGATTTATAATATTCTTTTATTCTTATATGCGTGTGCAGCCCGTGTGGCTGCACACTTTAACCAAAAAGTTTCCAGCATGGTAAAAGGCCAGAAGGAAACTTTTGGTATTTTGGAAGGATGCATAAAACCGGATGCTCGTTATATATGGTTTCATGCAGCTTCGCTTGGTGAATTTGAGCAGGGACGTCCGTTGATTGAAGAGATCCGGAAACGTTATCCTCAATATAAGATTCTTCAGACTTTCTTTTCTCCTTCCGGATATGAAGTCCGTAAAGATTATAAAGGTGCAGATGTTGTTTGTTATTTACCTTTTGATACCCCGGGAAATGTCCGCCGTTTTTTGGATTTAGCTCATCCATGCATGGCTTTTTTCATTAAATATGAGTTCTGGCAAAACTATCTGACAGAATTGTCCAGAAGAAGAATTCCGGTTTATAGTGTATCGTCTATTTTCCGTCCGGATCAGGTGTTTTTCAAATGGTATGGAAGAAGTTATCGGAATGTATTGTCTTGTTTTGATCATCTCTTTGTACAGAATGCAGAGTCTGTTGAGTTATTGAAGACAATAGGGGTCACTCAGACAACAATTGTAGGTGATACACGCTTTGACCGCGTGCTGGAGATCTGTCATCAGGCGAAAGATCTGCCTTTGGTTGAGGCTTTTAAAGGTGATAAACTGACCTTGGTTGCAGGAAGTTCATGGGCTCCAGATGAGGATATATTCATTCCTTATTTTAATGCTCATCCGGAAATGAAACTGATCATCGCTCCGCATGTTATAGCAGAAAGCCATCTTGAAGAGATTATTGGCAAATTGAATCGGACTGTAGTTCGATATACTCAGGCTACAGAAGCTAATGTACGTCAGGCTGATTGTCTGATTATAGATTGCTTTGGATTGCTTTCTTCAATTTATCGTTATGGAGAAATTGCTTATATTGGAGGTGGTTTTGGAGTAAGTATCCATAATACTCTGGAAGCTGCTGTTTATGGAATTCCTGTGATTTTCGGTCCCGAGAACCGGAAATTCCTAGAAGCTCAGGGATTGAAGCAGTGTCAGGGTGGTTTTGAAATTCATGGAGAGAAAGATTTCATTCAGCTGATGGATCGCTTCCTTAGTGATTATTCTTTCTTGGATAAATCGGGAAAGCGTGCCGGAAATTATGTCCGGGATAATTCCGGAGCACTTGAAAAGATTATGAATACTGTGAAGTTTTAAGAAAATCGCCAGCCTGTTCATGTAAGATGAGAGGCTGGCGATTTCTTTATAAACAGCTGACGTAGCTATTCGTGCTGGTCTTCTTCTTTAAACCAGGATGCATACATCAGGTATCCATTGGCTATTTTTTGATTTAGTTCCTTGCTTTGCTGCGGGTCTACCCGTTTGATAAATTTTGCAGGGACACCTCCCCATAGGGTATGAGGCTCGATGACAGTATTCGCCAGAACCAAGGCTCCGGCGGCAACAATTGCTCCTTCTCCTACGATGGCATGATCTAACAGTGTTGATCCCATACCAATTAAAGCATTGTCTTTTACACAAGCTCCATGTAAGGTTACATTGTGGCCAATGGAAACATCATTACCTATTTCTACGGTAGATTTTTCATAGAGAGTGTGCAGTACACTCCCATCTTGTATATTTACCCGATCACCGATACGGATGGAGTTGACATCGCCACGTAATACAGTGTTGAACCATATGCTACAATTTTTGCCCATAATGACATCACCAATGATTGTTGCATTATCGGCCAGATAACAATCGTTTCCTATTTGAGGAGTAAATCCTCTGACTGATTTGATAAGTGCCATATAATATTCTATAATATAAGGTAATCCAAATTATATAAGCTTTATGAAAGCGGTAAGGTTGCGTTTCTTAGCCATTGCTTTTCGGTTTCGCTTAACATAGGGCTAAGTGCTTCATATACATTTTTATGGTATTGATTGAGCCATGCCTTTTCTTCGGTAGTAAGCATTTCTGGAAGAATGGCTTCCTGATCGATGGGGCAGAGGGTGAGTGGCTCAAATTTATAGAATACGCCAAACTCAGTTTCTCTGGATGGTACAACAAGCATTGTATTTTCCGTGCGGATACCGTATTTCCCTGCTTTGTAAATACCGGGTTCATTGGTAATGGTCATACCGGGAAGTAGTGGGGCAGGGACATAATTCATGCGGATTTGGTGAGGCCCTTCGTGTACATTAAGGAAGTGGCCGACACCATGTCCGGTGCCATGTCCATAGTTAATACCATCTTTCCACATATATTGCCGGGCCAGTATGTCTAGTTGTGTCCCGCATGTTCCATGGGGGAATTCGGCTGTTGATAAGGCAATAAATCCTTTTAATACTAATGTATAATCTTTCTTTTGCTCTTCGGTAACAGGTCCTAATGCGATAGTACGAGTGATGTCTGTTGTTCCATCCAGATACTGTGCACCACTATCCAACAGTAATAAGCCTTCTGCCTTAAGCTGAGATGAGGTTTCTGGAGTTGCCTCATAATGTACGATAGCTCCATGTTCCTGATAGCCAGCTATTGTGTCAAAACTGATACCCTGAAATCCATCTTGTTCGGCCCGTAATTCATATAGCTTCTGGTCAATGCTCATTTCTGTCTCTTGGCTGGTTCTGACAGTTTCCTTTAGCCATTTTAAGAATCGTACCATTGCAACGCCATCGCGTTTCATGGCTTTATGGAAACCGGCAATTTCTGTCTCGTTTTTGATGGCCTTAAGGAATGTGACAGGTGAAGTTTGTCGGATTATGTCGTTTTGAGTTGCTATTATTTGGTAAAGAGTGAAGTTTGTTGTAGGCGGCAGTAAAAATTGCATTCCTTGGATGTCTTTCAAATCCTGTTCAATGGCTGTATATGGCTTTGTTTGGACTTGTTGGTGTTCCAGATAAGCCATAACTTCTTGATTGATTTTTTCAGGATATATATATAATGTATTAGCTTGTGGTGTTATTAAAAGGTAGCTGACAAAAACAGGATTACAATGTACATCTTTACCACGTAAGTTGAGTGTCCAGGCGATCTCATCAAGGGATGAAAGCAGTAGTGCATTAGCTTGGCTTTTTTGAAGTTCATTGTTGATTAAATCTAACTTTTCCTTGCAAGAGCGTCCGGAATAGGTTTCAGGCAGAATAAAAATGGGTTTTGATGGAAGGGAAGGACGGTTTTGCCATAAAGAAATAAAGGGATCTTCTATTGTAATTAAGGAGAGGTGGTATTTTTTTAATTCCAGAATTAGATTTTCTGCTTCGGAGACAGTGTTTACCCATCCGTCAATACCTACTTTCTCGTTAGGCTGTAATACTTGTCCCAGCCAGTTGGCAATAGTCGGTGTTCCGGGAACTCGTTCTTTAAACAGGATGATACCAGTGCCTTCCAGTTGTTCTTCTGCTTGAAGAAAATAACGGGAATCGGTCCATAATCCTGCTTTGTCTAGTGTGATGACGACCGTTCCGGCTGAGCCTGTAAATCCGGATATCCATTTCCTGGTTTCCCAATATTCAGGGACATACTCTCCTGAATGAGGATCTGTACTGGGTACTATGAAAGCTGAAATGCCTTTGCGTATCATGATTGCGCGTAGGGCTGTCAATCTGTTTGTTATGTCTTTTTTCATTTTAGAGAAGTTATGTTGCTGGCAAAGTTAGTATTTCTGGTAGATTCTTGATAAAAATAGGTGGAAAGTTTTGTGAATAAATAAAATATGCGTAATTTTGCCCCGCATTTCTAGTGCAGAAATAATTTAATAACAAAATACTTTAATTTTAAAAAAATGATTGTAGTACCTGTAAAAGAAGGCGAAAACATTGAAAAAGCGCTGAAGAAATTTAAGAGAAAATTTGAAAAAACTGGTGTTGTAAAAGAACTGAGAAGAAGACAGCAGTTTGACAAACCGTCTGTACTGAAGAGACTGAAAATGGAACATGCCATTTATGTTCAGAAGTTGCAGCAAGTAGAAGAATAATAAAATTTGCAAGATTGCTTGAATTATTGAATTCTTTTTCATAAATTCGTTGCTGAAATAAAGGCGATGTTTCTTATGTTGAAAGAATCTTTTCTGGAGTACCTCTCTTATGAACGACGTTATTCGGAACATACCGTTTGTAGTTATGGACTGGATTTGTCAAAATTTGAAGAGTACTTAAAAGGAGTGGATGAGGATTTGGATCTCATACATGTAGACGCTGACTTGGTTCGTGGTTGGGTGGTTTCTCTCATGGAACAAGGTTATACGTCTACTTCTGTGAATCGAAAGCTGAGTTCGCTCCGATCGTTTTATAGGTATTTGCTTCGGAAGAATATGATTCCGGTGGATCCGATGCTAAAGGTTATTGGCCCTAAAAAGAAAAAACCGCTTCCGGTTTTTGTTAAGGAAGCGGAAATGGATCGTCTTTTGGATGATGCGGATTTCGGTGATGGCTTTTTAGGCGTGCGAGATCGGATGATTTTGGAGGTTTTCTATGAAACGGGAGTTCGACGTTCGGAACTTATAGGCTTGAATGATGCGGATGTGGATTTTTCATCGTGTGTTATAAAGGTCACAGGAAAGAGAAATAAGCAACGTTTGATTCCTTTTGGTGAAGAGCTGGAAAGGGATTTACGGGTGTATCTTTCAGTAAGAGATGAAAATATATCAGAACGGGAAAATGATGCATTTTTTGTCCGGAAGGATGGACGAAGGCTTTCTCCTGGAATGGTATACCTTTTGGTAAAGCGTAATTTGACAAAAGTTGTTACGTTAAAGAAAAAGAGCCCACATGTTTTGCGGCACACCTTTGCAACCTCAATGCTTAATCATCAGGCTGAATTGGAAGCGGTGAAGGAGTTGCTGGGGCATGAAAGCTTGTCGACAACGGAGGTTTATACTCATACAACTTTTGAGGAGTTAAAAAAAGTTTATGAACAAGCTCATCCTAGAGCGTAAAGAAAAGGAGGTTTTTATGGAAGTAAGAATTCAATCAATTCATTTCGATGCATCGGAAAAATTGGAAGCTTTTATTCAGAAGAAAGCAGAGAAGCTCGAAAAGTTTTGCGATAATATAAAGAAAGTAGAGGTGTCTTTGAAAGTAGTAAAACCTGAAACGGCAATGAATAAAGAGGCCGGTGTTCATGTTTTGGCGTTGAATACAGAGTTTTACGCAGAAAAAGTAAGTGATACATTCGAAGAATCAATAGATGTCTGCATGGAAGCTTTGTCGAAACAATTGTTGAAGGCAAAAGAAAAAATGCAGGGTAAGTAGAAAAAAATCGCGCAAAAGTTTTGCGATTAAAAAATAATACCTAACTTTGCAGCCGCTAAGTCATAAGAGACATGGCTGCAAAGTTTAACTTTCGCCTCTTTAGCTCAGTTGGCCAGAGCACGTGATTTGTAA
>ULXT01015273.1_pt1 | contig 35194 bp, 38 predicted proteins | sample 1961571 | NCBI WGS metagenome assembly ULXT01 (sample SAMEA4835846, study PRJEB28245) | human gut metagenome | biome: gut microbiome; material: fecal sample | place: Denmark | collected 2008
TGCCGTCTGGCATACCAGTAAAAGCAGCCTATCGCCGCAAGGCCAACAGCAAGCCACCACCAGCCGTAAAAGGCCAGTACAACAGTAAAGCCAACGATAATGCCTAACGGCACTTTCATATCATTCCAGAAGTTCCAGATTTTGTTAAACATTTTACCCGCTCCCTTTACAGGCTGCGTTCTTTTAAATTACGATTGTCAAAAACAGATTCAAACGCACCCAGAAGTACAATAAATGTAGAAACCAACTGCACCGACAATGCTAGCACTACGCTTACTGCTCCCAGCCATAAAGGCTTGCCGTTTTTCTCAAGCCACCAGTAAATTACAGCCCAGCCCTGAAATAAAAAGGCTACGCTGGTTACGGTTTGAATATTGACGGCAATTTCAAAAGCCAGCTTCGGAGCGTCCGGGTAAGTTGCCATAAAGCCCATGGAAAGCGCGAAAGGCCAGATTAAATATTCCGATACACGCCAGTTTTTAAACGGCGGCAGGGGCGCAAAAGCAACGCCCATTTTTGAAAGCACTTTACGCGAACCCATATAATTGGCAAAAGCAATTATCGGCGAACATACAATAAGCGAGCCGGGCAGGATTAAGCGGATAAGCTCAATCATATCTTTATTGGACTGCACAGCCGCTGCAATTTGCTCCTCACTCATTCCGGCAGCCCTGTAATAACCCTGAGTTTCATTTAAGGCTTCTTCAAGGCCGCTGAACATTATATCCACGGGATTGGTGCCCATTACAAGCATTGCCAGCCCCATGCTTAATAAAATGGAAACAAAGGTTGCCGCAGAACTATATACCAGAGTTTTGGCAGGCGTGTAACCGCGGTACATGCACTCGCCCAACGCCAGCCCCAAAAGGCCGAACATGGCCATTACGGAAAGAGCCTGCACCGGCCCGAGCAGCGAACCTATAACCGCGCCCGCTACAATTAAAGTCATTATGCTCCAGCGCAGTCCGTTGCGCATGCCGCAAACCGCTACCGGAACTGCCCACAGAAAATTAAAAATAACGCCAAGCACCGGCAGATAAGTGCCGAGTATAGCAAACAAAACGGCAATAGCCGCCAAAATACCGGCTTCTACCATTTCTGAAGTTTTTCTTACCAAAATATTCCTCCTTATATCAACGGGCATACGCCCACATAATTATATTTTACAGCAAAAAGGCAAAAAAGCAAAGTAAAAGTAAGCTGCAAAAAACCTGTAAAATTAGTTTAATCAATGTTACAATGAATATAATTAAAACAAAAAGGAGCTGACACAATGGCTGACGCTAAAATCTGCGGGCGTTTCGCCCCTTCACCAAGCGGCAGAATGCACCTCGGCAATATATTCTGCGCACTTTTGGCCTGGCTGAGCGCACGCGCGCAAAACGGCAGCATGCTCCTGCGCATTGAAGACCTCGACACTTCGCGCTGCACGGAAGAAAAAGCGCGCCTTTTAATGGATGACCTTCTGTGGCTGGGGCTTGACTGGGACAGCGGCGCCTTTCCCGGCAAAGCGCCGGATGAATTTTACCAAAGCCGCCGCAGCGGAATTTATAAAGAGTTTTTTGAAAAACTGGCCGCCCAAAATTTAATTTACCCCTGTTTTTGCAGCCGCGCCGAGCTGCACGCCGCAAGCGCGCCGCACACAAGCGACGGGCAGTTTATTTACCCGGGCACCTGCCGTAATTTAACGGAAGATGAAAGCCGCAGTAAAATGCAGAGCCATAAACATTCCTGGCGCATTAAAGTGCCGGATGAAACCGTCACCTTTAACGACAGGCACTACGGCAGGCAAAGCCTGAACCTTGCCCGCGAATGGGGCGATTTTATCGTGCGCCGCAGCGACGGCATTTACGCCTACCAGCTGGCCGTTGTTATTGACGATGCGCTTATGGGGGTTACGGAAGTAATACGCGGGCGCGACCTGTTAAGTTCTTCCGCACCGCAGCTTTATTTATACAGGCTTTTGGGCTTTAAGCCGCCTCAGTTTGGGCATTTGCCGCTTTTAACCGCGCCCGACGGCCGCCGCCTTGCCAAACGCGATATGGATTTGGACATGGGCGCTTTGCGCAGCCGTTATACGCCGGAAGAAGTTATCGGCAGGCTCGCCTTTTTAGCCGGGCTGATTGATAAAGAAGAACCTGTGAAAGCAACAGAACTCCTTCCTTTATTTGACTGGCAGAAAATACCAAAGGAAAACATTACTGTTACTAACTAAAAAATCCTCCGCCACAAAGCGGAGGATTTTATTTTTAACGAACGTTAAATACCTTGCCCGGATTTAAAATTCCTTTCGGGTCAAGCGCGGCTTTAATAGCACGCATCATTTTCATTTCGACAGGGTCGGTATATTTTTCCATAGCGGGCAGCTTCTTGGCGCCAATGCCGTGCTCGCCGCTCAGGCGTCCGCCAAGGCTGTAAACATAAGCATAGGCTTCGGCGTGGAACTCGCTGAGCTGTTTTTCCCATTCTTCTTCGCTTAAATCGCATTTAAGAATCTGGAAATGCAGGTTGCCGTCACCGGCATGTGCCAGGCACAACAGTTTAAAGCTGTATTTTTTGGAAACTTCGTTAAGATGTTCAATGCACTCGGCAATTTTATCAACCGGCACAACCAAATCGTCCGAAGTGCTGATAAGGCTCAGCACGCGGGTGGATTCCAGGCAGTTGCGGCGGATTTTCCATACGCGCTCGTCAGCTTCCAGAACATCGGTTGCGCCGCTTTCGGTGCAGATTTCGTCAAGCTGCTCCATTTTGCTTTCCAGTTCTTCTTCGTTAAAGGTTTCAACCGTAATAATTACATAATAACCGTCCTCGTAATGCGGCAGTTTAAGTTCGCAGTAATCGCTGGCGCTGCGTACAAAGCCGTTGTCCATAAACTCAACGCTGGTCGGGTTCAGACCTGCTTTAATCAGGTTCGGCACAACGCCGATGGCTTTGTCAAGTTCGGTAAAGATAGCGAGGATATCCAGTTTATAAGGGCACAGCGGCAAAAGCTTAAGAGTGGCCTTGGTAATGATGCCCAAAGTACCTTCACTGCCCATAACAAGCTGTTCCAGGCAGTAGCCGGTGCTGTTCTTTTTAAGGGTGGAGCCAAGCGTTACAATATCGCCGGTAGGAGTAACAACTTCAACAGAGTAAACCTGATTGCGGGTAGTGCCGTAACGCACAGCCTTGTTGCCGCCGGCGTTGGTTGCAATATTGCCGCCGATTAAGCAGCTGTCGGCGCTGCACGGGTCGCCTGCATACAAAAAGCCTTCTTTATTGGCATATTCCTGAATTTCCAAAGTTCTGGCACCTGCTTCAACAACCATATACATGCCTTCTTTGTTAAGTTCAAGAATTTTATCCATGCGTTCCATTAAAAGCACAATGCCGCCGCAAACAGGCACTGCACCGCAGGATACGCTGGTACCGGCGCTGCGCGGGGTTACCGGTACGTCAAACTCGTTGGCAATTTTCATAACGGCTGCCACTTCTTCGGTATTGGCAGGCATTACAACTACTTCCGGCAGATGATGGTAATGCGGGTCGGTTTCTTCGTCCGTTTTGTATTTATCAAGAGTTTCAGGGTCGGTCATTACATATTCAGCGCCTAATGCTTTGCGCAGAGCCTCCAGTACTTCTTCGGTGACCGGTTTGTAGTTCATCATTTTCTCAAATCCTTTCTGCTGTCCTTGATTTAAGATTCTTAATCTACATTAAAAATCTTACCGGGGTTCAAAATACATTTCGGGTCCATGGCTTTTTTAATGGTACGCATTAAATTCAGTTCGCCCGGACGGGTATATTTTTCCATTTCGGCAAGTTTCTTGGCACCAATGCCGTGTTCACCGGCAAGGCGGCCGCCAATGCTGTAAGCATAGGTATAAACTTCGTCGTGGAATGCCTGTACGTTGTTTTCCCATTCTTCGTCGGTCAAATCGCATTTGCACAATACAATATGCAGGTTGCCGTCACCTACATGGGCACAGATAAGCGGTGTGAACGGATATTTTTCGCCGGTTTTCATAACAAATTTAACCGCGTCGGCAACTTTATCGCGCGGCACAACAACGTCGTCCGTAAGGGATACGAGGCTGATAAGGCGCACGCTTTCCTGGCAGTTGCGGCGCATTTTCCAGATACGTTCGTCTGCTTCCAGCACTTCTACCGCGCCTGCTTCGGTGCAGAGTTCGTCAAGGCGTTCCATCTTCATATCCAGTTCGTCTTCGTTGTAGGTTTCAACGGTAACGATTACATAAATGCCGTCCTCATAATGCGGCACATTTTTATATTCGCAGTAATCTGCGGTAGTGCGTACATAGGTATTATCCATGTATTCAATACTGGTCGGGTCAATGCCTGCCTTTAAAAGCAGCGGCACCAAATCAATGGCTTTGTCCGGGTCGGTAAACACGGCAACAAGGTCGAACTTATACGGGCACAGCGGCAAAAGCTTAAGGGTTGCCTTGGTAATAATGCCCAAAGTACCTTCGCTGCCCATAATAAGCTGTTCCAAACAGTAGCCGGTAGAGCATTTTTTCAAACGCGCGCCCACTTCAATAATTTCACCTGTAGGGCTTACAAATTCAATTTCGTGTACCTGGTCGCGGGTAGTGCCGTAACGTACTGCTTTATTGCCGCCCGCATTGGTTGCCAGGTTGCCGCCGATTAAGCAGCTGTCGGCGCTGCACGGGTCGCCTGCATAAAGATAACCTGCCTCGTTGGCAACACGCTGAACTTCAACGGTAGGCACACCGGCTTCGGTAACAAGATACATGCCTTCGGTATTCAGCTCGATAATTTTATTCAAACGTTCCATTAAAAGCACAATGCCGCCGCAGACAGGAATTGCACCATCAGCAAGGCTAGTGCCTGCACTGCGTACAGTAACGGGCACATCAAATTTATTGGCAAGTTTCATAATTTCCGCAATTTCCTGGGCAGAAGCAGGTTTTACAACAACTTCCGGCTTGTGAAATTTACGCGGGTCTGTTTCTTCGTCAGTCTGATAGTGTTCCAGTGTTTCAGCGTCAGTCATAACGTATTCAGCGCCTACAACACCTTTTAATGCTTCAATTACTTCTTCGGTAATAGGAGCATAAGTTTTCATACTTCATCATCCTTCCATAACTGCTGCCCAAATGGCAGGCAGGTAAAATACATATCTTTAATAATTATAATACAAAACTGCATGAATTTCAAAATTACAGACGCCAAAGCAAACAAAAATCCCTGCTAAAAAACAGGGATTTTAAAAATTTTACATTGAATTAAAAATTGCGCTGGTAGCTGATGCCGATAATTTTGGTAAAGCTGTCATGCGTATGGGCATGTCTGCCTAACTTATCACCAGTAGGGTCTGCCGAATCTCTGAATTTAAAACTTAAATCACCTACGTCCATCCAGCCCAAGGCGATTGCCAGTGTCTGGTCTTTATCGTTATAGCGTGCGCCGATGGAATAAGTTTTTCTGTTGCCGGTCGGTACCATAAAATCGCCGCCGTCATAAGGAATGGAAGATTCGTCATAGGCAAAGCCGGCCATCACCGTATATTTATCGCTCAGCTTATGCTCCACGCCGATAGCATAGCGCCAGCCGTCCTCCCAGTTTTTAGGGCTTTCGTGCATTTTATCAAACATTGCATTTCCAGTACCGCTAACCATAATATTAAGGTTTTCGTAAGTATCCCAGCCGGTACGCACAGCGTTTAATTCCACACGGGTTTTATCGTTAAACTTATGGCTGTAACCAATATGCCAGGATTCCGGCAACGTTACCTCGCCGTAAGCATCTCCGGAAATGTCTATAAATTTTCCAGTAGGCAGACCGTTTGAACCAATTACAGGCATATTATAAGCATTAAAATCTGCTTCCATGGAATGTTTAATGCGGCTGCGGTATACTACGCCGATTTCGTTCTTATCGTCAAAAGCATAGTTGGCAGCAGCGTTCCAGCCCAAAGCATAGCTTTCGCCTTTAGTATGTGTCGGAACAGCAGGATTTAACATTGCATTTTTCTCCATCGTCAGCCCAACATAGTTAATTTCCGCACCCACGGCTGCGCTCCATTTGTTGTCAAACTTGTGCGCAAAGGTCGGCGTAACGCTCACGCCGTTAAGGCGGGAAAGAAAGGCGTTGGTAGAAACGGCAGAATCACGCTCAAATTCGGACACCATGGCAAAACGGCTGAACGCGCCGATACCGAACCAGTCCTTATCGTTCAGCTTTTTAACATAGTAAGTGCCCGGTGCAAAACCAAAGTGTACGCGGTTGGTGTCATTTTCATGAGTACCATCATTTTTATACAAATCATATTCGCCGTGTGGGCTGATGTAGGTTGCGCTCACCTTAAATGCCTCGCCATCAACTTTAGTTATGGACGCCGGGTTATACGCCACGTTGGCAGCGTCGCCTTCGGCAAACATGCGCGCCCCGCCCATAGCGACACCCTCAGCGCTCCACTCGTTAATGGCAAAGCCTTCCGCACCGGCAGCCTTAGGCAAGCCCAAAGCACATAAAATACCTAATGCTAAAACTTTATTTTTTAAATTCACACCGTCACCTCTGTTAAAATTATTAGCAGCTGGTACTATTGTAACAGATTTGTGAATTTTTAGCTACAAAAAATACGCCCCTGCATTAATAAGGGGCGTACAAAGTTCTTTATTTATCGTCAATACCGCGGCGCAGCACTATCGGGCGCTGCTTTTCCCACGGTTTGTACTGCACGGTGCTGCAAAATTCATAGGCTTTATAGCGTTTTGCGGCGTCTTCTTCCGCTGCGGCTTTAGCCAGGTCACGTTCTGCAATATCGTTTTGCGGGTAATACTTAAAGGCTTCGGCGTAAATTTCACTTGCTTTAGCGTCATCACCTGCGTTGTGTGCATCTTCTGCCAAAAACTTCAGTGCAAAATATTTATATGGGTTCACACCATTGTTGTCCTTTTCAGCTTCAACCATTGCCTTAGCTTCATCAACAGCCTGCTGCGTTTTGCCTGCTTCGCTCAGCACCATCAGCCTGCGGTAAAACATATCGCCGCGGGCGCAGCTGTGAAAGCTGTGTTTATAAGCACGGCTCAGGTCATATGCTTCTTTTAAATAGGTAAGGGCCGCTTCTTCGCTTTTTGCCAGTTTCCAAACTATTTCAGCAATATCGCGCAGGCACAAAACCTTGTGTTCCGCTTCGCTTAAACCATATTCCGGGTCGTCATCCATATTGGGCTCTACATTTACAACAGTGCTTAAAACACGCATTGCGCTTTCGGTATCGCCCATCCAGTAAAGCGCGCGCCCTACAATCGAGCGGCAGCGCCAGTCGTTATAATCCTGTATCATGCCTACCGGCACAGGGTATTCTCCGTTAGCCAAACGGGAAACATAACCCATCCATTCCTGTTGGTCCATATTATCTGCCTCCTGTCAGTCTGCTTTATTTAATTGTACCATAATAAAATATTTTTGGCATAAAAAAGGGCTGCCGCACACATGGAAAGATGTGCGCACAGCAGCCTAAAATAAGGGAAAGCGTTAGTTAAGGCAATGTATAAAAACATCATTGCACAATGCAAATTATACACTGCTAAAAGAAATTTGTCAAGTCTTTCTATAATTTATTAAAATTATTAATTTTTTGTAACATTTTCGGCGCAGCCGCATAACATAAACGCACTAACAGCTAAAATATTCTTTCTTTTACTGCGCTTTTAAAAGCTGCGGTGCCATTAATGTTTCCTTTACATCTTCCCATACAACAAAATTGGCCTTGCTGAAGCCGTTAAAAGTTGTTGCCGACGCCGATGTATAAGCCCCGCAGATAGGCACAAGGATTAAATCCCCTTCTTCCTGGCGCACTGTCATTTTGCCGCGGAACATAATGTCGAGAGAATCGCAGCTCGGGCCTGCAAAAGTAGCGGCCACCTGCTCGCCTTCTTTAAAGCTGATGAGTTTAAAGTCCCACTGGTCAAAAAGCACGCCGGAAAAAGTTCCGTAAAGGCCTTCATCAAGGAAATACCACGGCTGCCCGCCGCGCTCCGTTACGCCGATAACACTGGTAATAAGGTTTACTGCCGTGCCGCAGATAAAACGCCCGGGCTCTGCCCAGATTTCCACTCCCGGAAAATCTTCGTCAAGGCGTGCATTAATCTGATTGAGCATTTCCTGCAAATTAAAGCGTACCTTCGGTTCGGGAATGGGGAATCCCCCGCCGATATCCATAATGCGCAGCTGCATGCCTGCCGCCGCTGCTTCTTCAAAAATTTCACGCGCAATATCAAGCGCATACAAATAAGGGTCGGCGCTCGTAGTCTGGCTGCCTACATGAAAGGCAATACCGGCAGCGTCAAGCCCTGCATCCCTTGCTTTCAGCAAAAGTTCCAAAGCCTGCTCACGGGCGGCGCCGAATTTTTTATTCAAATCGACATGAGCCGAACTGTTATCTATCCTGATGCGCAAAAGTACCGTTGCACCCGGGCACTCACGCGCCATTTTATCTATTTCGCCTGCGCTGTCAAAAGTCATCTTGCCCACACCGGCATTACGGCAGGCACGCAGCCCGTTTACCGTTTTCATCGGGTTGGCGTAAATCATCCTGCTGCCGTCAACGCCAAGGGAACTTAATTCCATAATTTCCCCGTCGGAAGCAACGTCAAAGTTAGAGCCGAGGTCACGCATCAGTTCCAAAATACGCCTGTGCGGATTGGCTTTAATGGCATAAAAAACTTTAACGCGCGGCAGATGAGTGCGCAAAAGGCGGTAATTTTTTTCAATCTGCTCCAGCGAAAGCACCAGAAGCGGAGTACCATATTCCTGGGCCAGCGCCTCGGTTTCTTCTTTGTTAAGCCTGAAATATTTTTCTTTTTTCATATCCACTCTCCCCTTGCCTGAGCATTAATTAACGTATATGATTGTACCACAATTTTCAGAAAGTACAATAGGAAAATGAAAGAAATTACAAAATTTTAAAGGAGTTGCGCCCAAAACTTTAATAATCGCTGATAGCGGCAATTTTAAGCGGAAAAATCCCTAAATTTTACAGTTTTTTAATCTTTTTTCATTCCACCAAATATTGTGGCACGCCAAAGAGCCTTAAGCAAAATACGGCAAAATAAAACGCTATTTCAGCACGCAAAAACTATCTGGCCGGTTTTTCTTTACTATTATATTAGCCTTAAAATCAGCCTTAGCCTAAAAACTGCAATAAAAAAACACCCGCAAATAATGCAGGTGCGCATATTTTCTGGAGCGGGTGACGAGACTCGAACTCGCGACACATAGCTTGGGAAGCTATTGTTCTACCACTGAACTACACCCGCATGTGTAAATTGTATTAATAATTATATCACAGCCTTTACGGCTTGGCAATATTCTAAAACCCGGCCGGCCTCCCTGCTGCCGCCGGTTCAAAAATTTTATGCCCTATCTTTACAAAGTTTAAAGATTATGGTAAAATCTCGTCTTGCCGTCACTTTTAAAGGCGGTAAAATTTGATGATAGGAGGAATATGATGGTTTATATTAAGCCGTCTACACGCCTGCGTACCGATTACAGCCAAATTGCCGAACTGGCACGCAGAACAGGCGATGCAATTTACATTACCAAAAACGGGGAAAAGGATTTAGTGGTGATGTGCGCCCGGGCGTTTGAACTGCGCGACTTAGTATTAAAACTCAGCAATGTAGTTTTGGAAAGCGAAAACACAAGATTAAACGGAGCAGCCGCTTGCGCTCTGGAAGAATTTGAAGCAAGCCTGAAGCAGAAAAGCCATGGTTGAAGCGTCAATAAGGCTTCTGCCGCGCGCGGTTGACGACCTGAAAAATATCGGCGCTTACTGGCGGCGCAACATTACACCGGACGAAGCAGACAGAATAACCGGCAAAATACTGCGCGATTTAAAAGAACTAAAGCTCTTTTATCCGGCAGCCGACAGCATTAAATACGAGCCGCTGAAAAGCAGGAATTTTAAAATTTTAAAAAGCCAGAACTATATCTGTATCTGTAAAAAGGTGGAGCACATTATTTATGTTTACCATATCGCCCACCTGCCTACGGAATATCCCGATATTTTTTAACTTATAACAATAACAGCACACCAAAGCAGCTTTTACAATGCTTTCAGTGTGCTGTTTATTTATTTTCTGCCTTTAACTTTTAACTCCATCTGCCGTTTGGAACGCCGGTACTGCAGCATAAAGCGGCGCACCTTCAGCACGCGGAACAAACTGGAAACCAGCATTACGCCGATGGCAATGGCAACGGAGTCCGTCATTGCCGTAAGCAAAATGGAAGTTCCGTTGTTATATTCATTATTAATAATGGCAAACATGCCCTGATAAATGCCAAGCCCCGGCACCAGAGGCACTATGCCCGGTATAACAAACACCGTTACCGGCTGTTTGAAAATGCGGGAACTGAGCTCGCTTGCCAGTGCCAGTGAAATAGTGGCGCAGAAATTGGAAACAAACGACGTATAGCCAAGCTCATGCCGCAGATATATAAAAACTACCCAGCCGATAGCGCCGATAACGCCGTCGATAAACACAATCTTTTTCGGCGCCTGAAACAGCACCGCAAAAGCCATAGTGGCAATGCAGGCAAACCCGAAGGCGGTTATAATTTCCATAAATCCCACCCCCAGATAAACCAGGCACGCAGCACAAACGCAATACCGATGGCAATGGATGAAGCAAACAGCAGCGCTTCCGCAATGCGCGAATTGCCGCTCATTAAATTACCTGCCATATAATCGCGCAGGCCGTTGCAGAAAGCCACGCCGGGCACAAAGGGCATCAGCGCGCCTACAATAATTTTTTCCATTGTACACTGCACGCTCATGGCGCAGCAGATAAGCGCAACGGTTGCGATAACAACACCGGCCACGGCATTTTCCCAAAAAGCGCTGGGGTGGTAGCCTGCAATCTGCTTTAAGGCAACCATGGCAGCGCCGCCCGTAATAAAGGCCGCAATAAAGTCATGGCTGTTGCCGCCCAGCATCGCAGCAAAGGCTGCCGAACCAATGCCGGAGGCAAGGCAGACCATCCATTTGCCGTAAGGCGCAGGCTGCCGCCATTTTTTGTCCAGCCATTTACAGGTATCTTCGTAACCCATATCCCACTTGGCAAAATTGTAAGACATGCTGTTCATTTCGCTGATAAGGCTTAAATTAGTGCTGCGGTAGCCAATTCTGCTTACGCGGATAAAGCTGTCGGTATCTTCGTTGCCCAAAATTATAACGGTAGGCGTTACAAAAGGGTCAACCTCATAGCCGTGCGCCAGGCAGCAGCGCGAAATGGTATCCTCCACACGGTAGGTTTCTGCGCCGCTTTTCAGCAGAATTTTGCCCATTTTTACAGCTATATTGATAGTCTGGTCACGTGTAAAATCTGTTTTAGCCATTATTTTTCACCGCCCTGTGCGGCAAAAAGCTCTGCCACAGCTTTTTTAAAAGCGTTGGCGCCACCCATGGAAGGATGCGGCACACACTCACAGGCAACGCCGTATTTGCCGAGCGTCTGCTGCGATTTGCGCCCGATTGCCACAACCTTCATGCCGGGAATAAGCTGCATTAAAAGCCGCGCGTACTCAATGCCAACATCCAGCTCCTCGCCGGTTGGCGTACGGTTGCTTAAAATATTGTCGTCTTTATACGGATGAAACGGAAAAATGTTCCACAAAACCGTATCATAAGGAGATAACCCGTGGCGCGCAATGGCGTTCCACATAACCGTCGCCGTAGGTTCGTTAAAGCCGTACAGTTTTTGCGTGCGGTTCAGGCGCGGACTGTCCGGATTGCTGGTGCGCCTGTAATCCCACTCACCCAAAACTGCCTGCGGCTCAACATCCGGATGATTGCCGAGCAAAATACGCTCACTGGTCATGGCCATGCCGCTGAAATGCCCGCCCTGGTAGCCGAGCCCTTCGGCAATGAACAGAAAATGGGCATTTTGGCGCAGCTTTAAATAGCGCAGAAAATTTGCCGCACGTATTACAGGCGCCTGCGGGCCAATATCACATTCACTGTCGTAATCTGCCCACGGGTTAAAAACCTGCGGGCTGCTGTATTGTTGTAGTTTTTCAATAAATTCTTCTGCCGTCACAACTGTTACCGCCATTAAAGTTTTACATCAATCTGTGCCGATACGCCTACGCCCTGCACACGGTTAACATCGGTAATATCAACTTTGTCAATCGGTATCAGCGCTTTGGCGCGGAAACTGCCGAAAAACGATGCTTCTATCAAAAGCGCAGCCTTGCATTTTTCCACCTGTGCATGCGGGCCGCTTACCTGCGCCGCACCTGCATAGCTGCCGTCGCCAACGGTAATTACAGGCACAACCTTGGTTGCGTAATCACTGCTTACGGCATATTTGCCGGTTAAAGTGTTAATGGCGCTGTTAAGCTGGTCATCAAACTGGCTTACAAGCACGCCGATGGCGCCGCCTTTTAAAACAGTGCCCAAAATTCCGGCCTGCGCCGGAGCAGTGCTGCTGCCAAGTATGAATCCGCATACTAAAGCAGCAGCTATATATTTTTTACCCTGCATAGTAAAACCTCCTGTTAAAAATTTTACAATATAATTATCTTCGCCGTTTTTTTATAAACGCCTGCCCGATGTAAAACTTTTTTCTTCATATTTACATCAGCATTCTTTTGGCGTACCATTAATATATAAGTTTTATAAAGGAGCTGAACCATATGGAATTCTTTCAATATTTAGCACCGACCAAAGTAATTTTCGGGCGCGGCACCGAAGCACGCACCGGCGCACTGTGCAAAGAAGCCGGAGCAACAAAGGTACTCATTCACTACGGCGGGCACAGCGCCAAAAAGTCCGGCCTGATTGACAGAATCTGCGCTTCGCTTCAGGCGGAAGGCATCAGCTACACAGAACTGGGCGGCGTTGTGCCGAACCCGCGCCTCAGCAAAGTTTATGAAGGCATTGAACTTGGGCGCAAAGAAAAAATAGATTTTATACTGGCAGTAGGCGGCGGCAGCGTTATCGACAGCGCCAAAGCCATCGGCTACGGCCTTACCAACGAAGGAGATGTATGGGACTATTACACCGGCAAAGCACCGCAGGCCTGCATGCCTATCGGCGCAGTGCTGACCATTGCCGCAGCTGGCAGCGAAATGAGCAACGCCAGCATTATTACCAACGAAAACGGCTGGTTAAAACGCGGCGCTTATTCGCCTTACGCTTACTGCAAATTTGCCGTTATGAACCCGGAGCTTACCTATACCCTGCCCGCTTACCAGACGGCAAGCGGCTGCACGGATATTATTGTGCACAGCCTGGAACGCTTTTTTACCAAACCGGATGTTAAACAGCTTAATTTAACGGACGGCATTGCCGAAACGCTGATTAAAAACGTAATGCGCAACGTAAAAACCGCCCTTAAAAAGCCGGACGACTATGACGCACGCGCCGAAATTATGTGGAGCGGCACCCTTTCCCACAACGATATCACAGGCGACCGCACTTTGGGCGACTGGGCCTGCCATCAGCTGGAGCACGAACTCGGCGGCATGTTTGATATCGCCCACGGCGCAGGCCTTGCAGCAGTTTGGGGCAGCTGGGCGCGTTACGTAATGCCTGTTAACCCCGCACGCTTTGCGCAGCTTGCCGTTAATGTTTTCGGCATTCCCTATACCGCCGGTGCGGAAGAAAAAATTGCCCTTGAAGGCATTGAAGCCATGGAAGCATTCTTTAAGAGCATTGGCATGCCGACGAAAATCAGCGATATGGATATTCACCTGACCGATGAACAGATTAAAGAGCTGGCCTATAAATGCAGCTTTAACAACACGCGCACCATCGGCGGCTTTAAAGCACTGAACATTGATGACATGGAAAAGATTTACCAGATGGCCAAATAAAGCCTGCCTGAATATGATGAAAAAACTTTTACTGACAGGCTTTGACCCTTTTGCACATTATAACATTAACCCCTCGTGGGAAGCAGTTAAGGCCCTGCCGGAAGTAATCGGCAGCTTCAGCGTGCATAAAATGCTGCTGCCTAATATTTACGGCACGGCCGGACGGCTGCTGCTTGAAGAAGCCGAGCAGCTTAAACCGGACGTTATTTTAATGACGGGCATGGACAGCGGCAGCACACGCCTGCACCTTGACGCAGTTGCCGTAAACCTGCGCGACGCGCTTTTAGAGGATAACAAAGGCGCAGCGCCCTGGGACGAACCCGTTGTGCCGGGCGCACCGGCAGCGTATTTTGCCACCATACCAACGCACGCCCTTGTAAAACGCCTGCAAAAGCAGGGCTGCCCGGTTCACCTTGGCTACTGCACCGGCGGTTATGTCTGCAACGACATTTTTTACACCGCACTGCACCGCTTTAACGGCACGCCAGTAAAAACCGGCTTTGCACATGTGCCGCTGCTCCCGCAGATGGTATGGGACGAAAGCAAAGCCCTGCCGCTTGAAGAAACCGTTAAAACCCTGCGGCAGATTATTGAAAATCTGTCGGAAATACTGACGGAGGAAGAACATGCTTGACGCAATCGCCGCAAGGCGCAGCAGCCGCTTTTGCCCGAAAGCGCGCAGTATATAGCCGGTGCATGGAACACGCTTGCCATTATGCGGCAGGCACCCGTAATTATTTTTGTAGTCAATCCGCTGGGGCTTGATTTACTGACACCTCAGAATGCCGAAAACCGTGTGTTTGAAATCTGCAACGCACAATCAATAGGCGCAGCCGTGGAAAATATGTCGCTGGCGGCAGTTGAAAACGGTTTGGGCAGCCTGTGGATTTGCGATATTTATTTTGCTTACCGCGAGCTGTGCGCGTGGCTTAACTGCGGCGGTGAACTTGCGGCAGCCTTTGCGCTTGGCTACGCTGATGAAGAACCTGCCCCGCGTCCGCGCAAATCGTGGAGTGAGACGGTGGAGTGGCGCGAGTAAGTTATTTAAAATAAAAGGTTTGTTTTATGAACTTTATTGAAGATTTTGCAGAAACCATTAAAAATATACAGGGTTTTCAGCCTGATTTGTTTGCCGGAGCAACGGAAACAGAACTGAAGGCTGCGGAAGAAAAAATGAATATAATGCTGCCGGAGGATTTTAAAAAATTTTACCGAGCGTTTAACGGTCAGAATGAATATGCTGATGCACTTTTTGATACGTTCTTTCTGTGCAGCTTAAAGCAGATACTTTATTTTTGGGATGCCTTTAAATTTAACGAAGAGGATTTTCTGCAAATTCCTGCTGAAGCAGAACCGGGCATAAAAAATGTATGGGGCTGCGCATTGTGGGTGCCTTTTGCCGCAACGGCTGACGGGCATTGCCTGTGCCTTGATTTTGAACCGGCAGAAGGCGGAAACGCAGGGCAGGTTATTACTTTTTGGTATAACTCGCCGGAGCGTGAACTTGTTGCGCCATCATTTAAGGCTTTTATTGTTGATTTTGTGGCTAACATAAAAAACGGTACCTATGTGTACACGAAGGAAATTTATGATGATATTACCCTTGGCATGATAGCAAGAAAAGACGGCAAGCCGATGTTTGGCGTTGAATGACCGTATTTAGTTAAGTGCTTTCTTACATACGTATATGTGGAAAGGGGAAATATAAATGGGCATGATTGCAAATTATCAGCAAATAGCTGATGAAAAATTACAAGAATTAAAAAATAGCACGGATTTATTTGAAAATATTGAGGATTTACAGGAAAATGAAGATGTAATTTTGTGCAACATTGATAAAATGTGGGACGCACTGCATTTTCTTTTAACTGGTAAATCTGCTGAACTTCTTAAAAATAATTTAATCAGTGAAGCAATAGTGGGCGAATTTACTTTATCCGGTGAGGACGCTGAAGAATATGTGGCCGGAATAAACGCATACAGAGTGAAAGAAATAGCCGCAGCGCTGGAAAACCTTGATTTTGAAAAATACATTGCAAATTTTAATATGCAGGAATTTGCTGCCAATAACATTTATCCCGATATTTGGAGTTACGAAGAAGAAAAAGAAGAAATTGAAGACGATTTGCGTATTTGTTACGAAAATCTGAAAAGATTTTACAGGCGAATGGCAGAACTGAACAGCGCGGTGCTGGTATCAATTTATTGATGTGTGTAGTTTAATAAAAACAAAAAGCGCTAAAAATGGAGAAACAAACCTTTAACACCGATAAAAAGAAAATAACGGTCTATCCCGCTTTGGCGGAAAACAGGCCGGTAATTTATTTAACAACCTACAACGACGACGGCGGCGAGGTTTATGCGCAGGTTCAAAAAGGCGGCAGTCCGGATTTTACTCTGGTAACTGTCAGCGGCTTGAACTGGGAAGCGGAGCTTTCGCCATGGGCGGCAGGAAATTTATTTAAGTACAGCGAAATGTTTACCGGAGGTGCGAACGCCTACCTGCAATTTTTAACGCAGCAGGTTTTACCGCAGGCAGAAGCAGATTTAAACGGCATTTTGTGGCGCGGGCTTGCCGGATATTCACTTGCGGGTTTGTTTACCGTATACGCGCTGTATAAAACAGATTTGTTCAGCCGCGCGGCAAGCATGAGCGGTTCGCTGTGGTACCCCGGCTTTAAGGATTTTGCCCTGCAAAACACGCTTTGTAAAACTCCGCAGCATTTGTATTTTTCGCTGGGCGATAAAGAAGCACGCGCACGCAACCAGTACCTTAAAACAGTGCAGCAGTGTACGGAAGAACTGGCAGCGCATTACCGCAGCCTTGGCATTAATACTTGTTATGAACTTAACCCCGGCGGTCATTACCGTAATATCATCAGCCGCAGCGCCGCCGGAATTAAGTGGCTATTAACCCAATAATAAAAGCAACCCGCCGTTATTACGCGGCGGGTTTTACATTGTAAATTCAGCAAAAGCATAGAGATGTGCTTCAAGGCACGAGCCAAAAAATGTGGCGGTTAAATTCAGCACGCTATTTTTCGGGAGCCCGGGCGGAATCGGAGAAGCCACATCATTTTTGCCGGGCCGCAGAAGTATATCTCTATGTTTTTATATTTTTAAATTATGATAAGGCTACGCTTTCTCATTCCACAAAGTAAAGCCCAGTATCAGCGCGCCGCCGATAAGCTGCATCAGCGTCATGGGCTCGCCCAGTAAAAGTACGGAAATTATTACGGCAACCAGGGGGTCTATATAGCTTAAAATAGCGGCTTCCTGCCCCGTTAAATCTTTCAGTGCAGAAAAATACAGGCAGTAAGTAATGCCTGTATGGAACAGACCCACCGTCATCAGGCACGCCCAGCCGGTACCGTCCAGCAGGTTCAAATTAAACCCGCTGCTTACCGCCACATACGGCAGCAAAGTAACAACGGCAGCCAGCATCTGCAAAATGGTACGCTGTATGCCTGCCACGTTTTTAATAAATTTATTAAGCAAAATAACAGCGGCATAAAAAACCGCCGCCCCCAGCCCAAACAAAATGCCTGTAATACCGGCAGTTTCTTCACCGCCGCCGGTGCCTATAATAAGCACCAGCCCCAGCGTGGACATTACAAAACAGATAATCTGTTTCGCCGTCAGCCGTTCATGAAACAAAAGCGGAGAAGCAACCGTAACGATAACAGGCGCAAAGTAATAACTTAAAGTAGCCGCCGAAATTGTTGTATAGCGGTATGCCTGAAACAGCAAAATCCAGTTAATGCCCATGGCAATGCCGGAAGCAAGTAAAAGCGGCAGCTCACGCCCGGCGTTTTTTAAATTAAGCCCGCCCTTTTTAATAAATACCAGGTAAAACCCGATAAGGACAGACGCCAGCACCGCGCGGTACAGCGCCAGTTCACCGCTTGTTACACCGATATTGCGCGTAAAAACGCCCAGCGTGCCAAAAATAACCATAGCCGCACTGAGCATTAATTTTGCCTGTACACTTTCCTTCATAATATCTTTCCCTTTCAAAACAAAATAAATTTTGTAACAGCGTTTTAAATATTGCTGTTTTCTTTTAATATATTGATATTAGTGTAACTCTGTTAAAGAATTATGTCAACAAACGTAAACAAATAAAGCACAGCAAACAAAAATAAACCGCTAAAATTTTATTAAAATCTTTTGTATCTTTCTGCAAATATGGTACAATGTTTAAGAATTTATTTTGCTTTTACGGAAAGGCGTTTAAGAAGTGCTTGCAAAAATAAAAAACTATCTGCGCAATGATATTGTTTTAAGCGTTTCGCTGCTGCTGGCTCTGCTTTCCTGCCTCATTGAACCGCCCAGCCTTAAATATCTGCGCTATATTGATTTTAATACGCTCATCATGCTGTTCTGCCTGATGCTGATTATTGAAGGCCTGCGTGAGCAGAACTTTTTGCAGTTTATCGGCAGCCGCATATTAATTAAGGTAAAAACAAGGCGCGGCATTGTGTTTACGCTGATATTTTTATGTTTTATCAGCAGCATGTTCATCACCAATGACGTTTCGCTGATTACCTTTGTGCCTTTCGGCATTATGATTTTGGAAATGATTAATTTAACGGACAAACTTTGCGGCACCGTTACGCTGATGACAATAGCGGCCAACCTCGGCAGCATGTTTACGCCTATCGGCAATCCGCAGAATTTGTACCTGTTTTCGCTTTCTGGCATGGGCGTGCCGGAGTTTTTGGAGCTGATGTGGCTTTACACGGGCCTGGCAGCGTTTATGTTGACGGTAATTGTGCTGGTATTTTACCCGGAAAAACATTTAGCGCTGGATATAAAGACGGAGCAGCTTAAGGATAAGCGTACCGTGGTTTTTTACCTGGTTTTATTTACGCTGTGCGTGCTGACGGTATCGCATTTTATACCGCATCTTGTGCTTTTGGCGGTGGTTATGGCGGCGTTGCTTTATAAAAATAAAAACCTGTTCGGGCAGATTGATTATTCGCTTTTGCTGACGTTTTTGTTCTTTTTTATTTTTGTCGGTAATATGAACCATATTGCTAGCCTGCACGATTTTATCAACAGTATTCTCTCAGGAAACGAGGTACTGATAAGTGTGCTTGTAAGCCAGGTTATCAGCAATGTACCGGCGGCGATGTTGCTCAGCGGTTACAGTAATAACTATACGGAGCTGATTATCGGCACTAACATCGGCGGGCTTGGCACGCTGATTGCTTCTATGGCAAGCCTGATTTCCTACAAGCAGGTAGCCGCCAGATATCCGCATTTAAGGCGGCAATACCTGGCGATTTTTACGGTAGATAATTTAATATTTTTGGCGGCGTTGTATGCGTTTTACGTATTTTATTAAAAATAAAAGCTCCCGCAGGCGGTGCAGGTTGTTGTGAATCTGTTGCCTGGGGAGCTTTTTTTACATATATGTTTGTGCTTTTATTTCAATTCTGCCAGCCAGGATTTAAGGCTATCAATAGTTGCATTTTTACTCAGTACTTTGCCTGCGGTAATTGCTGCGCCTTTGGCACTGGGTTCCAGTTCTTTGACGGTGTTGCAGAAATCGCTGCCGCCGCTGGTAGCAAACAGTACGATTTTTTTACCGTTAAAATCATAGCTTTCCAAAAAAGTATTGATAATGGTTGGTGCAACATGCCACCAGATAGGGAAACCTAAAAAGAGCGTATCATAATCGCTGATAGGTGCGTTTTTATCAGCCAGTTCCGGACGGCTGCTTTTATCTGCCATTTCTACCGAGCTGCGGGAGTTTTTGTCCTGCCAGTTCAGGTCTGCTGCGGTATAAAGTTCCTGTGGTTTAATTTCATACAGGGCTGCACCTGCTGCTTCGGCCAGTTTTTTGGCAACGCCTGCGGTGGTACCGGTAGCGCTGAAATATGCAACTAAAGTTTTGTCCATTTTTTATTCCTCCACTCATAAACAAATATGCGGCGTGTTAAGCACGCCTTACGGCGGAAGATGACTCCGTCTTTAATAATTATAGTAACCTGTCTGCGCTCAAGTCAATAAAAAACGGACGAAGTTTGTTAAGATTATATACTTATATATGTTTGTACGATATGTTTAGATTTGCGTTTTCTGATTGTGCTGTATGATGCAGGATAAAAGGCCTAAAGCTAGTAAAGCGGCTGCCGCCGACATAAAGACAACGCCCTGCCAGCCAAGCCGGGCATAAAAAACTCCACCCAGGCTGCCTAAAATACTGGCGCCGCTGTAATAGCAAAACATATACAGCGAGCCTGCTGCCGCCTTGCCGTTTTTTATAAGGGATGCGCTCCAACCGCAGGCTGATGAATGAGCGCCGAAAAGCCCAATGGTGAGAATGGAAAGTCCGGCTATTTTAATAATAAGCGCTTCGTGCAGGGTGAGGATGGCGCCAAAAGCAAGAAGCGCAAGAAAAGCAGCGATGGTTTTGCGGGCGCTGTACCTAGCTCCCAGCCTACCTGCCAGGGCACTGCTGAAGGTGCCAAAAAGCTGGACGGCAAATAAAAAGCCAATGACGCTTTGGCTTAAATTGTACGGAGCATTTATAAGCACATAAGCAATAAAATTATAAACAGCTACAAAGCTGCCCATCATGCAAAAGGCTGCTGCACATAAATAAAATAAGTTTTTATTTTCTTTGCTGAAAACTTCTGTTGAAAAACCGCTGCTTTGTTTTTTTAAGGCGTGCTGTTCATACGGAAGCAAAATATAAACTAGAATTCCTATTAGAGCAGCAATGATGCTTAAAATGGCAACGGCAACCTGCCAGCTGAAGAAATCGGTTAAAATGCTGGCTAATATTCTGCCGCTGAGGCCGCCGAGCGTTGTTCCGCAAACGTACATGCCAATGCCTGCGCTTACATTTTGCGGTCCGAATTCTTCGTTTACATAGGCCATAGCAAGTACGGGTACCAGTGCTAAAATGCATCCCTGTAAAAAGCGCAGTGCTACAACTGCGTAAAAGCTTGCTGTAAATACGATACCGCTCATTACCAGGCTGCTTACGATAAGGCTTGCTGTCAGCAGTTTGCGCCGCGGCAGGCGGTCGGCGAAGGCAGTGAGTGCCAGTAACGTCAGAGCCATGCCGAACATAGCCGCCGATACTGGCAGGATTGCCTGCGCTGCACTAAGTGCAAAGGTTGCCGCAATACGGCTTATTACTGGCTGAAGGCAGTATTCCATAGAGAATGCTGCCGCACCTGCCAGCATGATGGCCGCAGTTGCTTTTTTATATGCTGATTGATGCATTGCTGTATTTTCCATATTATCACCATCCAGGTTAAAAGTTCTTTACATGCCTATTATAGCAACTGTATAATAATATTAAAAATACAGAATAACTATCTAAAAAATAACTTTTTGTTATATTTTGGAGGCGCAAATGGATATTACGCAATACCGTAATTTTATTACCGTTGTGGAAAGCGGTACTATTACAGCAGCGGCTAAAAAATTAAACATTGCCCAGCCTGCGTTAAGCAGCCACATTAAAAATCTGGAAAACGAATTTGGAGCAGAGTTCCTGGAAAAAAGCCGCGGCCAGCGCAGCGTTCGTCTTACGGGAGCAGGCCAGCTATTTTACCGACAGGCTAAAGCTATCTGCCTTTTGCACGACAATCTGCACCGTGATATTGCCGATTATAAAAATGGTGTCAGCGGAACGCTGAAAATAAGCATCTCTCCTTCTCGCAGTTCAACGCTTATCCAGAATTTTGTGCGGCAGTTTCATAAAGATTACCCCGGTGTTAAATATGTTTTTTACGAAGGTTCCGTTTACGAACAGGAGCAGCAGATTTTAGCAGGAATTACAGAGTTTGCTGTTGCCAATGCGCCGCTGGGAAGGCCGCATTTGTTTGATATTCTGTTTCAGCGGCGGCAGCAGCTGTATGCTGTTTTTAATAAAGCCTGCGGATGGTTTAAAGAAGAAAAAGAAAGCCTGGGCCTGAAGGATTTAGAAGGGATTCCGCTTTGTCTTAGCGGAAGCCTGCCGCTTTTGGAACACTGCATGAAGCAGGAAAAGCTGAAGCAGGAAATACTTTTTGAAAGCACAACCAGGGGCACGGCATTGTACACGGCGCAGGCAGGACTTGGCGTTGCAGTTGTGCCGTTTGAAAAATATGATGAAATTCCTTATGACAACCTTACTTTTGTACCTGTAAAACACGAGGGTCTTTTTACTTATAAAACTATATTTAAGCTTAAAGGGCATGAGCTTTCGGCAGTCGCCAACCATTTTCTGGAATATTACAGCGTAAACTGCTATCCGGATACGGAAAAATTTTATAAAATATCTGTATAGCCTTGCGGTAAAATGTTTTAAATGGTATGATAAAAGAGGATAATAAGTTTTATAACCAAAAGGAAGGGCACAAAGTGGCTGCTTCCTGTTTCTTATTGTAAAAAACACTTTGGGGGGCAAAAATATGATTGAACGCTATACCAATCCGGAAATGGGCAATATCTGGACTCTTGAAAACGAATTCCGCACCATGCTGCGCGTGGAAATTCTTGCCTGCGAAGCAATGAACAAACTGGGCATTGTGCCTGATGATGCTTTGCATGACATTCAGACCAAAGCAGATTTCCGCATTGAACGCATTAAAGAAATTGAGGCTGTTACCAACCACGATATTATCGCCTTTTTAACAAATGTTGCAGAATATGTGGGCGATGCTTCCAAGTACATCCATAAAGGCTTAACCTCAAGCGACGTTAAAGACACCGCTATGGGCGTTATGATGCAGCAGTCCGCAGACCTTTTGATGAAACACCTCGAAAAGCTGCACGAAGTTTTAAAACGCCGCGCCGCCGAACACAAACACACCGTTATGATTGGCCGCACGCACGGCATTCATGCCGAACCGATGACCTTCGGCCTTAAATTTGCGCTGTGGATGGATGAAACCGAACGCAATATGGAACGCCTGAAACAGGCCCGCGAATTTATTTCCGTAGGCAAGCTTTCCGGCGCTGTCGGCACTTATTCCAATATCGACCCGTTTGTTGAAGAATATGTATGCGAAAAACTCGGCATTAAGGCTGCGCGCCTGGCAACCCAGGTTATCCAGCGCGACCGCCACGCCGATTATTTAACCACCATCGCCATTATCGGTTCTTCGCTGGAAAAAATGGCAACCGAAATCCGCAACCTCCAGCGCACCGATATCCGCGAAGCTGAAGAATATTTTGCGCCCGGCCAGAAAGGTTCTTCGGCCATGCCGCACAAACGCAACCCCATTACCTGCGAAAAAATTTCCGGTATGGCAAGGCTGCTGCGCGGTTATGCCGTTGCTGCCCTTGAAGACGTTACCCTGTGGCATGAACGCGATATTTCCCATTCTTCCGTAGAAAGGGTTATTCTGCCGGATGCAACCATTGCACTGGACCATATGCTGCGCAAATTCATCAACATTGTTGATAAACTGCTGGTTTACCCGGATGCAATGATTGCCAACATGAACAAAACCGGCGGCCTTATTTACAGCCAGAACCTGCTGATTGCCCTTGTAAGTAAAGGCGTACTGCGCGAGGATGCTTACAAATGGGTACAGCGCAACGCTATGGCGCGCTGGCTGGAAGGTGCAGACTTTAAAACCAATGTTGAGCACGATGAGGATATTAAAAAATACCTCACCGATGAAGAAATTGAGCATTGCTTTGACCCCATGCCGATGCTGCGCAATGTAGACCTCATTATGGCGCGCTTCGGATTATGATTATATAAGGAGAGATAGTTATGTCATCTGTTGTAGTTATCGGCGCCCAGTGGGGCGATGAAGGCAAAGGCAAGATTGTTGATTACCTGGCTCAGAAAGCCAACGCTGTTGTACGTTATTCCGGCGGCTCCAACGCAGGGCACACCGTTGTTGTAGACGATGTTGCCTATAAACTGCGTCTTTTGCCCTCCGGCGTACTGTACAAAGATAAAATCAATATCCTCGGCAACGGCGTAGTTATTAACCCCGCAGTTGTACTTCAGGAAATTGCAGGCATGAAAGCCCAGGGCATTGACTGCAGCAATCTTTTGATTTCCGACCGCGCCCACGTTGTTATGCCTTACCATGCAAAATTGGACGAACTGCAGGAAGCTGCACTCGGCGAACACAAAATCGGCACTACCAAAGGCGGCATCGGCCCCTGCTACATGGATAAAGTAGCCCGTACCGGCATCCGCATCTGTGATTTGATGGAACCCGATACTTTTGCTGACAAGCTGCGTGTAAACCTGGCTGCCAAAAATGAAATCATTACCAAAATTTACGGCGGCGAACCGTTTGACTATGACAGCGTGCTGAAAGAATACCTGGCTTATGCCGAAGAACTCCGCCCGCATGTTTGCGACACCGGCGTTGTGCTTGGCGAAGTTTTTGAGGCAGGCAAAAACGTATTGTTCGAAGGCGCACAGGCTACCTTCCTTGATATTGACCACGGCACCTATCCGTATGTAACAAGCTCCAACCCGACTGCTGCCAATGCGGCAACCGGCAGCGGCGTAGGCCCGCTGTGCATCAACCATGTGGTTGGCGTTGTTAAGGCATACACCACCCGTGTTGGCGAAGGCCCGTTTGTATGCGAACTGTTTGACGCTGACGGCAACGCCCTGCGTGAACGCGGCCATGAATACGGCACCGTTACCGGACGCCCGCGCCGTTGCGGCTGGCTTGACGCCTTTATGCTGAAATACAGCGCACGTGTAAACAGCCTTGACTGCCTGGCAGTAACCCGCCTTGACATTCTTGACGAAATGCCGGTAATTAAAATGTGCGTAGGCTACAAATATAACGGCGAAGAAATCAAACAAATCCCGGCAAGCCTGAAAGTTTTGGCACAGGTTGAACCTGTTTACGAAGAATTTGAAGGCTGGATGACCGATATCAGCGGCGTACGCAAATACGAAGACCTGCCGGAAAACTGCAAAAAATACTTAAAACGCATGAGCGAAGTAGCAGGCGTTGAAGTAGGCATTGTTTCCGTAGGCCCCGACCGCGAACAGACCATGATTTTAAAAGAACTGTTTTAAAAAGTTCATAAACTGAATAATTAACGGCGGCACAGCTTTAGGCTGTGCCGTTTTAGTACAGGAGAACAGTTTTATGGCCAATCTGCAATATGTACTTCATAAAGGAAATAAAAATACCGGCAGCCTCAAATTTGTGCAGCCGGAAGCTATGCATGCCGTACTTGAATTTCACAGCGGCATTGCAGGTTATGCGCAAACTCCGCTTGTAAGCCTGCCTAATCTGGCAAAACAGCTCGGCGTTAGACAGATTTTTGTTAAGGACGAATCGTCACGCTTTGGGCTGAACGCCTTTAAAGCGCTGGGCGGCAGTTACGCCATTGCCAGATACTTATGCGGCAAATTAAATATACCCGTTGACGGAAACAGTTTTAATGTTTTGTGCAGCGAAGAAGCAAGAGCCAAACTCGGCACAGTAACCTTTGTAACGGCAACGGACGGCAATCACGGGCGCGGCGTAGCCTGGGCCGCCAAACTTCTGGGGCATAAAGCTGTTGTTTACCTGCCCGAAGGCTCAAGCCAGGAACGGCTTAACAACATCCGTGCGCTGGGCGCAGAAGCAGAAATTACAAAATTTAACTACGACGGCGCCGTGCGCCTTGCCTATGCTATGAGCCGCAAGCACGGCTGGGTGCTGGTGCAGGATACCGCGTGGAGCGGCTACGAAGAAATACCCACCTGGATTATGCAGGGCTATACCACCATGGCGCAGGAAATTGCCTCCCAGCTAAACGGCATAATGCCGACGCACTTGTTTTTGCAGGCCGGCGTAGGCAGCATGGCAGGCGCGGTGCTCGGCTATTTTGCAGCGCTTTGGCAGAACAACCTGCCTGTTGCCGTTATCTGCGAGCCGGACAAAGCCGCCTGCCTGTATAAAACGGCAGCGGCAAACGACGGCACTCTGCATAAAGTAACCGGCAGAATGAACAGCATGATGGCCGGGCTTTGCTGCGGCGAACCCTGCACCATAAGCTGGGATATAATCAATAATTTTGCCGGTTCCTTTATTGCATGCAGCGATGACTATGCAGCAAGCGGTATGCGGCTTTTGGGTATGCCGCAAAGCAGCGATGCGCGCATTGTTTCGGGCGAATCGGGCGCGGTAACCGCCGGAGTTCTGGCAGCGCTGATGCAGAGCCCTGACCTTACACAGCTTCGCAATGAACTTGGGCTTGACGAAAACTCGCGCGTACTTTTAATAAGTACGGAAGGAGCTACCGACAAAGTAAACTACCTTAAGGTACTCAGCGGCAAATGGAAGCCGGAAAACAAATAAAACGCTTTATTTACGGCATAAAAAAATAAGCAGGCTTGATGATTTTAAAATCACCAGGCCTGCTTTTATTTTGTTCGTATTTTATAAATTTCCGTTCGTTGCTTCCGCCAGCATTACGCCCTCACCGGCATGCACACGCACCGGCACCATAATCTTCTGCCCCGGCTGCAAATCGGTATTCTGCAAACCGTTTGCCTCGCAGATGCGGTAAATAACGGCGCGCACATCTTCGTCATCTTCCGCCCAGCGGGAAGCAATATCCCACATGGTATCGCCGCTGTACACGGTTACCGTGCGCGTAGTGTAAATTTCATCTGCTGCGGATACTGTGCCGAACACGTAACCGCTGTATAATAAAAAGACTGCCATTACTATTGCCGTCAGCTTTTTCATAAACAATCAACTGCCTTTCAAAACGTTTGTTCGTTATAGTTATAATAAAACGAACAACGCATTTTGTCAAGCATATTTATGAAAATTTGTTCGTATTTTCGGCTTATGCTGCAAACGAATTAAGAAACAACCCACATATAAAACGGCATTACAACAACAGCCAAAACCGTTGTAACTACCGTAAGGGTAGCGGCATATTCGTAATCGGCCCCATAATTTTTGGCAAGCACAGGCAGCACGGAAGGTGCAGGCATGGCAGCCTGAATGGTAAACACCTGCGTCATAAGCGGCGGTATGCCAATTACCGGCGCCATTAAAATAATTCCCAGCGGGCAAACTACAAAACGCCCGAACAGGGCAAGTAAAATCTGCCGGTCAAAATGGATTTTGCTCCAGTCCGCATTACTTACAACGGCGCCTATAAAAAGCATGGCCAGCGGCGTTGTCATATTGCCCATGTATTTAAACGAAACAAGCAGCGGATGCGGCAGGTGCAGTTCAAGCATTACCAAGGTAAAGCCAATGGCAAAGCCTGCCAGCGGCGGGTTAACAATGTGCTTCAGCGTCTGCACGCTAAAAAGCGGCGGGACGTTTTCCGTTCCGTCAACGGCAATAATATGGGCCGCCACAACCCAAAACACCACTGTGTTCGCCATATAATAAACCAGTACAAACGGTATGCACTTTGTACCAAACAGTTCGGTGGAAAGCGGCAGGCCTATTAAAATGGTGTTGGTTACAAAAAACACTGCCGCCAGAACGCCGCGCCGCCCTTTGGGTATTTTGGCAAAGCGCACGGCAAGCTGCCCGATGATAAAACAGATTATCATCGACGAAACCGCTACCGGAAGGCCGCTGCTCATTTGTATAACCGTATCGTGCGTAAGCGTTTCCGTTAAATTCACAATCATATACAGCGGCAGGCAGATTTTCGTTATCAGTTTGGAAATCAGGTTCAGGCTTTCTTCTGAAAACCAGTGGTGGCTGCCAAGGTAATACCCGGCCAATACCATCAGGCTGACGGTAAAAACGCCTTCAAACGCATGCAGTACAATATCCACGCGGCCTCACTTCCTTTTTAAAGCATTATTTTTTAATTTGCAGCGTTCTTAACTTCCTCCAGTTTGGCTTTCATCCATTCAATCATGGCAAGCTTGCCAAATTCAAACCAGGTGGTGCAGTTGCTGTTTTTGGCAATATAAGCGTTCCATTTTTCCTGGTTTACGTTTTCCACTTCCAGCAGGTTCATAATGCCGAAACCGCTGCGGATTATTAAATCGTTCATGGAAGTAAACTTGCTGTTTTCCTGCAAAAACTTATCGTTGAACAATGCCGGGAAAGATACAAGGCTCAGGGCTTTGCCAAGTTCTTTATCATGCTTGAAAATTTCAAGATAGTGTTGAAATTCCTTCTCAATATCCATCTTTTCTTTGTTTTCCATAATTACAATTCCTCCGGAGTAGAATTTTAAAAATAAAATTTATGCTTTTATTTTAACACACATAACAATATAAAAAAACCGTTAAAAATTTTAATTTTGCTCTGGCAAAATGCCGCCCTTTAAATTTTTGTTGAATCCCTACTTGATTAGTAGTAAAATACTTTATATGAAAGGAGTTCAGCATGAAAATATCTACCAAAGGACGTTACGCGCTGCGCTTGATGCTTGATTTAGCAACCAACAGACAGCATGAATATACGCCGGTTAAAGAAATTTCCCTGCGGCAGGATATATCCGATAAATATCTGGAACAGATTATCGGCCGTTTGAGCAAAGCCGGGCTTGTACAAAGCGCCCGCGGCGCGCAGGGCGGCTATAAACTTACCAAAACACCGTCAGAATGCACCGTTGGGGAAATACTGCGCGTGCTTGAAGGCGACCTTGCCCCGGTAGCCTGTGCGGCTTCCGTGCATCCGGCTCTCTGCCCGCGCCTTGATGACTGCGTTACAACAGAAGTATGGCGGCGCATAGGCGAAGCCATCAACAATGTTGTAGATAATATTACGCTGGCGGATTTACTGAAATGGCAGGAAGAAAAATGCTGCTGTAAATAAAATTGCTTTAACCATGCTTTATAATAATCAGGAGGGATTTTTTATGGCAAATTTAACACGTGAAGAAGCCTGGGAATTAGTAAAAGAATATAACAAAGACCCGTTTCATCTCCGCCACGCGCTGACAGTGGAAGGTGTTATGCGCTGGTATGCCAACGAGCTTGGCTATGGCGACGAAGCAGATTTTTGGGCACTGGCCGGGCTTTTGCACGACCTTGATTTTGAAATGTACCCGGAACAGCACTGCATTAAATCGCAGGAAATTATGCGTGAACGCGGCATAGACGAAAAACTCATCCACGCTACCGCCAGCCACGGCTACGGTCTTGTGTGCGACGTTAAACCGGAGCACCAGATGGAAAAAGTTCTGTTTGCCGCCGACGAGCTTACCGGCCTTATCGGCGCGGCCGCTTTAATGCGCCCTTCCAAAAGCGTAAGCGACATGGAAGTAAAATCCATTAAAAAGAAATTTAAAGATAAAAAATTTGCGGCAGGCTGCCACCGCGAGGTAATTGCGCAGGGCGCCGAAATGCTTGGCTGGACGCTTGACGAACTGTTTGAAAAAACCATTGAAGCCATGCGCGTTGACGAAGCCAAAATAAACGAAATCTGCGCAGCACTGCCGCCGAAGGAATAATATGAAGAAAAAAGTACTTGCCGCCATGAGCGGCGGCGTAGACAGTTCTGCCGCGGCAATGCTGCTTTTAGAGCAGGGTTACGAAGTTATTGGCGTTACGGCGCGTATGTTTAACGGCTGCGATATCGGCCTGCCGGATGCGCCGCTTAATATTGACCGCGACATTAAAGACGCACAGGCCGTAGCGCAGAAGCTTGGCATTGAGCACAAAGTTGTTGACTTAAGAGCCTGCTTTAACAGGCACGTTATACAGCACTTTGCCAGTGAATACCGCTGCGGCAGCACGCCCAACCCCTGCGTGGACTGCAACAAATACATAAAATTCGGCGCACTGTTGGATTACGCCAGGGAGCTCGGCTGTGACTACCTGGCAACAGGCCATTATGCCCGCATAGTTTACAATAACGCAAAGGCCCGCTGGCTTTTGGCACGCGGCGAGGACCACCGCAAGGACCAGAGCTACATGCTGTTTTCGCTCTCGCAGGAGCAGCTCTCGCACGTGCTGCTGCCCCTTGGCGGCGTAAGCAAAGACGAAATACGCAAACTTGCCGCCGAAGCGGGCCTTGTTACCGCCCAAAAGCCGGACAGCCAGGATATCTGCTTTGTGCCTGACGGCGATTATGCAGGTTTAATCGGGCGCATCGGCAAAGCTTCCGGTACAGCCGGTAATTTCGTGCATCTTAACGGGCAGGTTCTCGGCCGCCACAAAGGGCTTGTAAATTACACCATCGGCCAGCGCAAAGGCCTTGGCATTGCCTACGATTACCCTTTATATGTAATAGAAAAAGACACCGCTTCCGGCAACGTTACGGTAGGCCCGGCAGAAGCACTGTTCAGCCGCGGGCTGCTTGCCAAAAACTGTAATTTTATTACCGAAGCCGCCCTTACCGGCCCGCTGCGCGTAACCGCCAAAACACGCTACCGCCAGCAGGACGTACCGGCAGCCATTGAACCCTGCGGCGAATACGTAAAAGTTACCTTTGATGAACCCATGCGCGCCGTTACGCCGGGTCAGGCCGTTGTATTTTATAACGGCGAATTTATTGTTGGCGGCGGTATTATACAAAGCGCGCTGAAGGAGTAAGCCATGAAAAAAACTATTGCCGCTTTGGCAATCTGCCTGTTTGCAGCCGGTGCTGCGCACGCTGCAATGCCGCAGACGCCAAACACAATTACGCCGGATTTACTGGCAGAAGCAACGGCAAAACTGAATAACCCGCCAGCGGAAAACCCAGCCGGCACGGAGCAGCAGAACGCCCAAACACCAAAAGGCAGCCCGGAATCCGGCAGTAATACAACTGCGCCAAACGGTACAGTACCTGAGCAGGAAGCTGCCGTAAAAACACCGGCAAATGTAAAAACCGCTGAAACTGACACCGAACAGAGCAAAAACACCGTACAGAGCAAAAACACCGTGCAGCAGCAGGTTAAACAGCCGCGCGTTGTACGCCGCACGGTAAAAATAGAACCTGCCAAAGAAAACTGGTATTTAACCAAACCGGCAGATTTTACCTACTATGTTAATAAAACAGCCCCGTCTTACAGCCTGGCAATACCAACGGCATTCGGCGCGGATTTGCTGGCAGGGCTGCCCGCAGAAGGGCCAATGATTACCCGCGGTGCGGATGACGCAACGGCAATGATGTTTAATGCCTCCCTGCCGGACGGCAAAGCCGCAGTGTTTAAAGACGCGCTGGCAGGTAAACAGCTTATGGCGCCGCCTGCACCGGTAACACGCCACCTGAAGGAAAAAGGCGAAGAAATTATTGAAATTACCGAATTTGAAGCGCCGCCGCAGTACAGCTACCGGCAGGTAAATACCGAAGCTTTAAACCTGCCGCCCCAGCTGCAAAATCTTGTGCTTACGGAAGCAGGCGAATACAAAACCTTTCAGGGGCTTAACACCCGCTATATGCAGTTTAAATGCACCAGCGGCAATGTACCCTGCCTGCTGCGCCTTACGCTTACGCAGCACAGCGGCTACCAGTACACAGGTTTTTACCTGTTCCCCGAAAATAAGCGCCTTACCTTCATCCCCCTTGCAGATTACTCCGCACGCAGCCTGCAATGCGGGCAAAGCTCACTGTTTGATAAATATTAAAAAACTTACATAAACAAAACCTGCCTTCGTCATATGTACTGTGTACCGAAGGCAGTTTTTTTATGTGTTGTAAGCAATACCGCATTATAAAAATTTTTGTTTTACGCTTTTTGCGAGAACAAAAGCCCCAGTATAATCAGCACGCCGCCCGCCAGCATTTTTACCGTTACGGGCTCGTTTAAAACAATTACCGCCGAAGCAACAGTCAGCACCGGCACAGCGTAAATATAAGCGCTCGTTTTAACGGCGCCCAGCACTTTAACAGCATAGTTCCACGTTACAAAGCACATGGCAGATGCGCCCAGCCCCAAAAACAAAATATTAAACAAATATGCGGGGTTGTAAAAGCGTGTTAAATCCGGCGTAAAGCCGAAGATATATAAAGCAGGCAGCATAAACAGCAGCCCGTAAAAAAAGATATGCCGCGTAATTAAAATGGTGTTGTAGCCGAAGGTTGTTATTTTGCGCGTCAGCACGGCGTAAAGTGCCCACACGGCGGCAGCACTTAACGCTAAAATATCGCCGGTAAGGTTAAACTGCATACCGCTTTCGGCAGTGCTTATGAGGTAAATGCCTGCCATGGCAAGAACAAAACCAAAAATAAAACGCCGGTGCGGGCGTTCCTTACCGCGCGAAGCCGCAAAACCTGCCAGCGCCGTAAAAAACGGAGCCGTACAGAGCAGCACACCGACATTGGAAGCCAGCGTATAAGTAAGGGCTATGTTTTCAAGCAAATAATAAAGGCAAATGCCGGTAAGCCCCGCTGCAACAAAATAAGCCTCCTGCCGCAGGCCGCCATAAGGCAGCAGCCGCGGGCAAATGGCAAACAGAGCCAGATAGCCGATAACGAAACGGCAGAACAATATTTCCACCGGCAAAAAGCCCGTCAGCAATATTTTTGTTGAAATAAACGTAACGCCCCACACAAAAATGGTTATAATTGCCGCTGCGTGGCCTCTTGTTTTATCCACGGCACTCCCTCCTTAACAAAATATTATAACAAAATCTGTCTGCTGTTTCCTGTAAAAAAACGTCAAAAAAAGACGGCCCTGTAAAAAAGGCCGCCCCTTAAAAATTCCCGGTTATGCCAATTCTTTGGGTTCGCTGGAAAAGGAATATTCCGTTGCTTTAATGTTATCAAGATAAAAAACGGTCATAACGCCGTCATCGGCATTATACATATTTTTCAAAACCGGCACGGCTTCCAGCATGGCAGCGCGCGCTTCGCGGCGGTCATCCATTTTTACCTCACCGTCAAGGCGAATCCAGCTGTCCTGCCCTTTCATGGCAGAAATTTCCACGCGCGGATTTTCCAAAAGCTGTTTGTAAACGTTTTTGGTTTTTGCGGTAATAAAATATAGTTTCCCTTCAAATTCGCATACAGCGCCGAACGGACGTACACGCGGCTGATTGCCGTCCATTGTCGAAAGATAAAATACGCCGCTTTCTTTTAAATAATCAAGTACAGCAGACATTGTTTTTATACTCCTTCTGTAAACCGGTTTGTTTTGGCTTACGTTTTTATTATAACTCTGCCCGCACAAAAAATAAACAAACTTATATGCCCTTCGCCTGTAAAATGTTATAATAAAAATCAGCAGCAAGTTTAACGGAGGTGCCTTATGCTACTGTCCAATCTCAGCCTGATACTGGAAGGCGGAGGCATGCGCGGCATGTTTTCGGCCGGTGTTTTTGACGCTTTTCTGGAAAAAGAACTGGTTTTCCCGCATATCGCCGGGGTATCGGCGGGAGCCTGCAATATACTTTCGTATATGTCGGGGCAAAAGGGCCGCACCAGGCGGATTATTGAAGATTATGTGGGCGACGACCGTTACTGCAGCGTAAGAAACTGGCTGCGCACACGCTCGCTGTTCGGGTTCGATTTTATTTTAAACGATATTCCCCGCCATTTAATTCCATTTGATTATGATGCGTTTTATAAATATCCCGGCAGGCTGGAGGTTGGCACAACGGACTGCGGCACGGGTGAATCGGTATGGTACACGCAGATGGATATGGGCAGGAATTTTACGCCGGTGCGCGCTTCGGCATCGCTGCCGTTTCTGGCGCCCATTGTGCATTTCGATAAACGCCGCCTTTTGGACGGCGCACTGACAGACCCCATTCCGTTTGACCGGGGGCAAAGGGCAGGCTACGATAAGTTTGTAATTGTGCTGACACGCAACAAGGGCTACCGCAAAAGCAGCACCGTTCCGGCGGCGCTGGTTAAGCTGTGGTACAAGCATTACCCGCTTTTGCAGCAGATTTTGGCAGAACGCCCGCAAAATTACAACAAACAAATAGAAGCCGTTGAAAAACTTGAACAGGAAGGCAAGGCCGTTATTATACGCCCGCAGCAGCCGCTGACGATTGACCGGCTTGACCTCGACAAGGAAAAACTTTTAGCGCTGTACGACCACGGCTATGACTGCGGCCTGCAAGCGGCAAATAAAATTATAAAATTAAATTACAAATAAGGAGAAGCAATAGATGCAGGAAATAAAATGCCCCAAATGCGGCGAGGTGTTTCAGGTTGACGAAACCGGCTACGCCGCCATTGTAAAACAGGTAAGGGACGAGGAGTTCCACAGGGAAATTCACGAGCGCCTGGAACAGTTTGAAAAAGAAAAAAACGCTTCGGTAGAGCTTGCCAAAACCGCAACCGCCAAAGCGTATGATGTTGCGCTTGCAAAAAAAGCAATGGAAATTAACGATTTAAAAAGCCAGCTGAATATGCAGAAAATGTCGCAGGCCGCATCTTTACAGGACGCCCTTAACAAAAAAGAACTGGAGCTTGCACAGAAGGACCAGCTTATTGCCGGGCTTACGGCGCGTTTAAACGCAGGCAAACAGGAAATTGAACTTGCCGTTGCCAAAGTAGTTAACGAAAAACAGCAGGAGCTTAACGACAAGGAACAAAGCATTTTGCAGCTTACTTCCGCCATTGAAAACGGCAAAAAAGAAAGCGAACTGCGCGAACAGACCTTAATTACCCAATATGAAGAAAAACTTAAATTTAAAGACGAGGAAATTGAGCGCTATAAAGATTTTAAACTGCGCCAGTCTACAAAAATGGTGGGCGAAAGCCTGGAGCAGCACTGCGAAATAGAGTTTAACAAATTAAGAATGACCGGTTTTGCCAACGCGTATTTTGAAAAAGACAATGACGCGCGCACCGGCAGCAAGGGCGACTATATTTACCGCGAAGCGGACGAGGACGGAACGGAGTTTATTTCCATCATGTTTGAGATGAAAAATGAAATGGACGCCACTTCCACCAAAAAGAAAAACGAGGACTTTTTTAAGGAACTTGATAAAGACCGCCGCGAAAAAAACTGCGAGTATGCCGTACTTGTTTCCATGCTGGAATCGGAAAGCGAGCTGTACAACACCGGCATTGTCGATGTTTCTTACCGTTACCCCAAAATGTACGTTATCCGCCCGCAGTTTTTTATTCCCATTATCACGCTGCTGCGCAACGCGGCGCAGAATTCGCTGCAATACCGCAAGGAATTAAGCGTTATTAAAACTCAGAACATTGATATTTCCAATTTTGAAAACGATTTGAATGAATTTAAAGATAAGTTTTCGCGCAATTACCGCCTTGCCAGCGAAAAATTTAAAAAAGCCATTGAAGAAATCGACAAAACGATTGACCATCTGCAAAAAACCAAGGACGCGCTTTTATCTTCCGAAAACAATCTGCGCCTTGCCAACAACAAAGCGGAAGACCTTTCCATTAAGCGCTTAACTCGCAACAACCCCACCATGGCCGCCAAATTTGCGGATTTGGAAAAAGATTAAAACAACTTAAAATTAAGCAGCCTTTGATATGCACCCAAAAAGTTGGACAAAATAATTAAGCTG
>ULXT01012838.1_pt1 | contig 34389 bp, 26 predicted proteins | sample 1961571 | NCBI WGS metagenome assembly ULXT01 (sample SAMEA4835846, study PRJEB28245) | human gut metagenome | biome: gut microbiome; material: fecal sample | place: Denmark | collected 2008
GTACGCTGACCTTCGAGATGGGTAGCCAGCCGAACAAAGCCTTCGGTTCCGATGCGGCAGACCGTCCGCGTTCGTTGCCGGAATAAATGGTTGTGAAAGGAAATAAGGTCGGAACATCTTTCCGGCTGAAAGGAGCTGTCTCAAAACAGAAAGCAAACAGATGTCAAGCCGGGATTCAGGTCTAAGTTTTCCCGTGCATGTCCTGGATCCCGCATCACGTGCGGGATGACAACAATAGATAAAGTAAAGGCTAAATGCTGCGTCATCCCGGCCTTGAGCCGGGATCCAGGTTTCTGCTTTTCTGAGTGTCCCGGGTTCCGCATCACGTGCGGGATGACAGAAGTTTGGTGCTTCGTTTTGAGACAGCCCCTTTTTATTTTTATGATATGTTAATAATCTTCTGTTTATGAATAAAAAGAATACCCATCTCCTCATTTGGGGCGGAGTGGGGGTACTGGCATTCCTGTCCGGCTGTTCCGATGTACGTACCGCTTCGGAAAGCTCGTTCCTCCGTTCCGACTATTATACCCGTGGTATCGGTGTCTATCCGGGCTGTCCGCAGGAAGACTTTTCGCCCGTGCTGTTGCCCGACAATCATTACCGCAACCTGGCCCTCCTGCGGGCCACGTACCAGTCGTCGGCCTACGACTATAACCTGACCTCGCAACTGCTGACCGACGGTATCGTGACCGACCAATCCCCCCAATACTTCGACCTCCTGACTCCTGAAGGCAGTGCCCCCAAGCGAGAACGGGAATGGATGATAGACGGAGGCCCCTATTCGCGCAACACAGTGCGCGGCGAGGAGACCTTCTTCCAGTTTGACATGCACCAATATGACAAGACCGTCAGCCGGGCCATGGTGACCGGTACCCTGATTTACGACGACCAGGCGGCGCGGGGCGGTTACGAAATGACGTGGGAGGCTTCGAACGACGGCAAGAACTGGACCGTGCTGTCCGTGAACCAGGGAGCCGGACTGCCCGGCAAGGCCCGTTCCGGACGGGTAGAGGTGAACGATCCCAACAAGCAGACCGGTACCGTATCCATGCCGATGCGCCGGCTGGAGGAAACATTTGACTTTACCAACACGGCGTCCTATGCTTCCTACCGCATCCGCCTGAAGATGAAGGGGGCTTACGAGTGGACCTTCCACGAAGTGGAGTTTTCTAATGCCGACGGACTGGTGGACTTCAAGCCTTCGCAGTTCTTCACCAGCACCTGGATGAGCGCCACGGCAGGCGAGGAGTGGGTCAGCGTGGATCTGGGTTCGCCTTCCGAGTTCGACAAGGTCATTCTCCACTGGGTGAATAAGGCTGTCGAGGGACGCATCCAGACTTCGGATGATGCCCGGACCTGGACCGACGCAGCTCCGCTGCCCGGCGGTGAAGGGCTGACGGACGAGATAGCCGTCAATGGCAAGGCCCGCTACGTGCGTGTCTGCATGAACCGGTCGGCCGACGGCGGGCGCTACATCCTGAGCGAACTGGAGGTGATGGGGCGTGGCGGACTGCTGCCCCGTGCGGCAGCCATGCCCGAGGCAACTGGCGGACGGCTGACGCTTTCGGGCGGTGGCTGGCAGTTGCAGCGCGCTTCCGAGGTACAGGCCGGCGGTGTGGAAATCGCTTCGCCTGCCTACAAGGCCGAAGGATGGGTGACAGCTACGGTACCGGGCACGGTGCTCACTTCGTACAAGAACGTGGGAGCCTTGGCCGACCCCAATTATGCCGACAACCAGCTGATGATATCTGAGTCGTTCTTCAACTCTAACTTCTGGTACCGCAATGAGTTCCAGGTATCGCCCTCGTTCAAGCGCGACCGTGTATTTCTGAACTTCGACGGCATCAACTGGAAAGCCAATGTCTATCTGAACGGAAAGCAGGTAGGTCGTCTGGAAGGTGCTTTCATCCGCGGCAGATTCGATGTGACGGACTGCGTGAAGGAAGGTACGAATGTGCTGGCCGTAGAAATTATAAAGAACGCGCATATCGGTGCCATCAAGGAAAAGAACAAGCAGAGCACAGACTTCAATGGCGGTATTCTCGGTGCGGACAACCCCACGTTCCATGCCACTATCGGCTGGGACTGGATACCTACCATGCGCGGACGTAACATCGGTATTTGGAACGACGTCTTCTTAACATCGACCGGCAAGGTGACCGTGCAGGATCCCTACGTGCAGACCCAGCTGGTTCTGCCCGACACCACACAGGCCCGTCTGACAGCCGAGGTGGTGGTGAAGAATCACGACGGAAAAGAGGTGGGCGGCGTATTGTCCGGCAGGGTGGGCGATGTCACTTTCGAACAACCCGTGCAGCTGAAGGCCGGCGAGGAACGTACGGTGGTGTTCGATGCTGACCGTTTCCCCCAGCTTCAGGTGAAGAATCCCCGTCTGTGGTGGCCCAACGGTTACGGTACACCTTATCTGTATGATGCAAACTTTACGTTCAAGGTGGGCGAGGAAGTATCCGATGCCCGCGACTTCAAGGTGGGTATCCGCCAAATGACGTTCAACGAAGACGGCGGTGTGCTGAACCTCTACGTCAACGGACGCCGTTTCATCGGCCGTGGCGGCAACTGGGGTTTCAGCGAATCGAACCTCAACTACCGCGGACGTGAATACGAGACGGCTGTGGCCTACCATGCCGACATGAACTTTACCATGCTGCGCAACTGGGTGGGCATGATCGGTGACGAAGAATTGTATGACGCCTGCGACAAGTACGGCATTATGATCTGGCAGGATTTCTGGCTGGCCAATCCCGCCGACGGTCCCGATCCCTACTATCCCGACATGTTCATCGCCAATGCCGAAGACTATGTGAAGCGCATCCGCAGCCATGCTTCCATCGGCCTGTACTGCGGCCGTAACGAAGGATTCCCGCCGGAGATCATCGACAAGGCCCTGCGCCGCATTGTGAAGGAAGAACATCCGGGAATGCATTATATCTCCAGTTCGGCGGACGATGTAGTGAGCGGTCACGGTCCTTATCGCATGTTGCCAGCCAAGACCTACTTCACGCTGGAAACCGGTAACGATAAGTTCCACAGCGAGCGCGGTATGCCCAATGTGCTGACCTACGAAAGCTTCCTGCGTACCTATTCGCCCGAAGGCATCTGGCCGCAGTCCCACCAGTGGGGCATGCACGACTATACGCTGGAGGGAGCACAGGGTGCCACATCGTTTAACGAGATTATCGCCATTGGCTACGGACAGCCCGAAAGCGCGAAAGAATTTGCCGACCTGGCCCAGTGGGTGAACTACGACGGACACCGCAGCCTCTTCGAATCGCGCAGCAAGCACCGCATGGGGCTGCTGATGTGGATGAGCCATTCGTGCTGGCCTTCGATGGTATGGCAGACGTACGACTACTATTTCGAACCGACGGCCGCCTATTTCGCCATCAAGAAGGCTTCCGAGCCGCTGCACATCCAGTGGAATCCGGCTACCGACGAAGTGGAGGTGGTGAACTATAACGCCGGTCTGCATCCCGGACTGAAGGCCCGAGTGCAGGTGCTCAACATGGATGCCTCCGTGGCCTGGGAAAAGGAAGCCACAGTAGACAGCCGGGAAGACACCACCGAGAAGTGCATCAAGCTGCAGTTCCCCGATGCGTTGTCCGAAGTGCATTTCATCAAGCTGACGCTGGAAGAGAACGAAAAGATTGTTTCCGAAAACTTCTACCACCGCAGCAAGGTGGAGAACAACTACCAGGCATTGAAGCAGCTTCCGAAGGTTCCTGTGCATGCACAGACCCAATACACGAAGGCCGATGACGGCGAATGGCAGGCGGAGATTACGGTAGAAAACCGTTCCTCGGCTCCGGCACTAATGGTCCGCCTGAACATTGTCGGCGATAAGGACGGTTTGCAGTTCCTTCCCATCTTCTATTCCGACAACTACTTTGCCCTGTTGCCGGGTGAGACGAAGGTGGTACGTGTACACTGGAAAGATGTGGATACGAGAGGAAACGCGCCTTTGCTGAAGGTTTCCGGATATAACGTAGAATAGAGAAGAGAGATATGTGGTTGCAACTGATTGTCGTATTGGCAGCCATCATCATCGGTGCCCGTCTGGGTGGCATCGGGTTGGGGGTGATGGGTGGACTGGGACTGGCCGTACTCTGTTTCGTGTTCGGTCTCCAGCCCACCGCCCCGCCCATCGATGTGATGCTGATGATTGTGGCCGTCATCTCTGCCGCCTCGTGCATGCAGGCGGCCGGAGGGCTCGACTATCTGGTGAAGCTGGCCGAACGGATGTTGCGCAAGCATCCGTCGCGGGTCACGCTGCTGAGCCCGTTGGTCACCTATCTGTTCACCTTTGTAGCCGGAACGGGGCATATCGCCTATTCCGTGCTTCCCGTCATTGCCGAAGTGGCGCGCGAGACAAAGATCCGTCCCGAGCGTCCGCTGGGCATTGCGGTCATCGCTTCGCAGCAGGCCATTACGGCCAGTCCCATCTCGGCGGCGACGGTGGCCCTGCTTGGGATGCTGGCAGGCTTTGACATCTCGTTGTTCGACATCCTGAAGATTTCCGTTCCCGCCACCCTGATAGGCGTCCTGGTAGGGGCTTTCTGTTCGATGAAAGTGGGCAGGGAGCTGGAGGACGATCCCGAATACCAGCGCCGCCTGAAGGAAGGCATGATAGAAGACCGTTTGGTGGAGACCGCTTCATCGTTCGATGTCCGGAAGGCCCGCATTTCCGTAGGAATCTTTCTGTTGGCTACTTTCCTGATTGTCCTGTTCGGTTCAATCGATGCCCTGCGACCGACTTTTACTTCCGGCGGGAAGTCCGTTCTGCTCGACATGCCTTCCATTATCGAAATCATCATGCTCAGCACGTCGGCCCTGATTCTTCTCTTTTGCCGGATAGACGGCATCAAGGCTGTGCAGGGCAGCATCTTTTCGGCCGGCATGCAGGCAGTCATTGCCATCTTCGGCATTGCCTGGATGGGCGATACGTTCATTGCCGGCAACCTGTCATCGCTGACCGTTTCCATCGAACACATCGTCCGCTCCATGCCGTGGCTGTTCGGGGTGGCTCTGTTCGTGATGTCTATCCTGCTGTACAGCCAGGCCGCTACCATCCGGGCCGTAGTGCCGCTGGGCATTGCTTTGGGTGTTTCCCCCTGGATGCTGATAGCCCTTTTCCCGGCAGTGAACGGCTATTTCTTCATTCCCAATTATCCGACCGTAGTGGCGGCCATCAATTTCGACCGTACGGGAACGACCCGTATCGGGAAATATATCCTGAACCATTCGTTCATGATGCCGGGAGTCGTCTGTACGGTGGTAAGTATTTTGGTAGGATTGTTGTTGATATGGTTGTAAATTCTTACCTTTGCGTGTAGAATTTACAATTAATATCCAAACCATGAAAAACTTTGCTTTGTGGGCGGCAACCTTGTTGGCGGCCGCCTCTTTACAAGCACAAACGCTTGAGAAAACGACGGGTGGCGTCCGCTTTTCTACCGCCCAACCTCAATTGAACGGTGAGGTGACGTTCTATTCACCTTCCATTGTCCGTGTCGTGAAATATCCTTCGGCTGAAATGCCTGCCAAGAAAAGTTATCCGGTGATATTGACGCCGGGCGGGGTAGACGTTACCTATGAGGAAAAGGGAGATGAGGTGGTGATGAAGTCGTCGTGCCTGGCGGTCACCCTCGACATACGTACCGGGCAGCTGACTTACCGGGACCTGAAAGGCAACCAGCTGCTGGCCGAGAAGCCCTACGGAACCAATTTCCTGCCACGCCAGGATGTAGACAAGGATTCGTACACGGTGAGCCAGACCTTCATGCTCCGACCCGACGAGGTGATTTACGGACTGGGACAGCGGCAGACGGGCGTAATGAATCACCGCAACCAACAAATCGAACTGCGGAACGCCAATACCAATATCTGCATCCCGTATTTCACTTCCGAAAAAGGCTATGGCGTCTATTGGGACAATCCCGGACTTTCGCAGTTCAACGACACGCCCTACGAGACATCCTTCTCGTCGCAGGTGGGTCTGTGTTCAGACTACTACTTCCTGTATCGCGACGGCAGCATGGACGGTGTGATTGCCGCCCTGCGCGACCTGACCGGCAAGGCTACCATGTTTCCCCTCTGGACCATGGGCTACTGGCAGTGCCGCGAGCGCTACAAGAGTCCGGACGAGCTGTGCAACGTGCTCGACAAGTACCGCGAGCTGGGTGTACCCCTGGATGGCATCGTACAGGACTGGCAGTACTGGGGATGCGACTCCAACTGGAATGCCATGAAGTTCATGAACCCCAGCTACATCAACAAGGTGGGCGACAAGGACTGGATGAAGTACATTCCCAAAGAACACAACGCCGACGATGAATCCCTGCTGAACAAAGAACCGCGCATCAAGAGCCCGCAGGAGATGGTGGATTATGTCCACAAGAACCATGCCCACCTGATGATATCCATCTGGGCCAGCTTCGGCCCCTGGACGGACCAGTACAAGGAACTGAAGGCCATGAATGCTCTGCTGCCGTTCGATACCTGGCCGCTCCATTCGGGAACGGCTCCCTACGATCCTTTCAATGCGGAGGCCCGCGACTTGTACTGGCGCTACCTGCGTCCGATGTACGACATGGGAATGGATGCCTGGTGGACCGACTCCACGGAGCCCGACCACTTCAACATCAAGGACAGCGACTTCGACCTGATGACGGCCGACGGTTCGTTCCGCTCCGTGCACAATGCCTTTCCGTTGATGACCAACAAAGGCATCTACGAGCATCAGCGCGAGGTGTCCGACGACAAGCGCCTCTTCCTCATGACGCGTTCCTCCTACCTGGGACAGCAACATTACGGCTCGTTCAGCTGGAGCGGGGACGTGTCGTCCAGCTGGCAGACCATGCGCCAGCAGATACCTGCCGGACTGAACTACATGCTGTGCGGCATTCCGTTCTGGACCACCGACCTGGCCGGATTCTTCGGTTGGGAGTACAACAACGATTGGACCAACGTCGCCTATCAGGAACTGCACGTCCGCTGGTTCCAGTGGGGATGTTTCCAGCCGATGATGCGCAACCACTGCTCTTCGCCCATGCTGAACGAGATATACCTGTTCGGCAAGGAGGGCGACTGGGCCTACGACGCGCAGAAACGTATCATCCAGTTCCGTTACCGCCTGTTGCCCTATATCTACAGCATGGCCGGTGAAGTGGTGCAGCAGGATGGGGTCATAATGCGTCCCCTGGTGATGGATTTTGCTGCAGACCGCAAGGCTATTCTGCTCGACGACGAATACCTCTTCGGACGGAACCTGCTCGTTTGCCCGGTCACCGAACCGCTTTATACCAGGAAAGCAGAGAAGAACCAGGGGGTGGCCACCGTGCCCGATATAGCCAAGGCCAGCCGTCCTTTCGAAGTTTATCTGCCGGCCGGCGCCCGTTGGGTGGATTTCTGGACCAACGAAACGTTGGAAGGCGGACAGGACGTACAGCGTGAATGCCCCATTTCGTTGATACCCTTATATGTCAAGGCGGGAAGCATTCTGCCGCTGGGCCCCGACGTTCAATACGCCACCGAGAAGAAGTGGGACAATCTGGACCTTTGCATCTATCCCGGTGCCGACGGGGAGTTTACCCTGTATGAAGACGAGTTCGACAATTACAATTACGAGAAGGGACTGTTTTCCACCATCCGTTTCGTGTGGGACGATGCCCGGCGTACGCTGACCATCTGCGACCGGAACGGTGAGTTCCCCGGTATGCTGAAGCGTCGTCGTTTCCGCATTACGCTGATGGAGCCGGGCAAACCTTCGGCCGAGAAGGTAATGGAACGTGCAGACCGCGTCGTGCGTTATACGGGAAAAGAAATGTCTGTGAAGTTTTGACTAAGAATAAAATAAATATGAAAATCATGTTTGCGAAAAGAAGCGTTCAGGTGTTGTGCTGCCTGTGTCTGTCGGCAGGTGCGGCACAAGCCCTGGATGCAGGACTGGTCCTGCACTACGACCGTCCTGCCCAGTATTTTGAAGAAGCGTTGGTCATCGGCAACGGGACGATGGGAGCCATTGTTTACGGAGGCACGGCCCGCGATGTGCTTTCACTCAACGACCTGACCCTGTGGACCGGCGAGCCGGACCGCAAGGTGACCACTCCCGATGCCCATCTGGCCATCCCCGTAATCCGTGAAAAACTGGATCGGGAAGACTACCGCGGTGCCGACCAGGAACAGCGGAAGGTACAGGGACACTACAGTGAGAACTATCAGCCGCTGGGACAGTTGGCCATCACCTATCTGGATGCGTCGGCTACAGTTACGTCCTACCAGCGCTCGCTGGACATCAGCACGGCCATAGCCAGTACCCGCTATTTGCGGGACGGGAAGGACTTCTCCTGCGATTATTTCGCTTCGGCCCCCGACTCGGTCATCGTCATCCGTCTGTGTTCGCAGAGTCCGGAAGGCATCCGGGCCCTGCTCTCGTTCGACTCCCAGCTGCCGCACGCCACCTCGGCCCGGAACAACGAAATTTCGGCCGAAGGCTATGCGGCCTATCATTCCTATCCGGTTTACTACGATGACGTGACGGAAAAGCATTTGTACGACCCGGATCGGGGCATCCATTTTCGTACCTTGGTCAAGGTACTGACAAAGGACGGGCAGGTAAAGAGCTATCCTTCGGGAGAGTTGAAGCTGGAGGGAGTGCACGAAGCGGTGGTATTGGTGGCCAATGCCACCAGCTTCAACGGTTTCGACAAAGATCCCGTCCGTGAGGGACGCGACTATCGTACGCTGGCGGAGCGCCGGATTTCGCGGGCTGCCGCCAAGTCTTACGACGAACTGCACCGGAACCACGTGGCCGACTACCAGTATTTCTTCAACCGCGTGAAGCTGGACCTGGGACGTACGGCATCTGATATTGCATCCCTGCCTACCGACGAACAGCTGCGCCGGTATACCGATGAGTCGCAGTACAACCCGCAATTAGAAGCCCTCTATTTCCAGTACGGACGTTATCTGCTGATTTCCTGTTCGCGTACACCGGGTGTGCCGGCCAATCTGCAAGGCTTGTGGAACGAATGTCTGCTGCCGCCCTGGAGCTGCAACTATACCTCCAACATCAACCTGGAGGAGAACTATTGGGCTGCCGAAACGGCCAACCTCAGCGAAATGCACCGCCCTCTGATGGATTTCATTGTCCACCTCAGCCGGACGGGACAGGAATCGGCCAAAGCCTATTATGGAGTGAACCAAGGCTGGTGCCTGGGACAGAATACAGACATCTGGGCCATGACGTGTCCGGTGGGGCTGAACGTAGGCGATCCTTCCTGGGCCTGCTGGACGATGGGAGGAGCCTGGCTCTCCACCCACATCTGGGAACGCTATCTCTTTACTCAGGACAAAGAGTTCCTGAAGCAATACTATCCGACGTTGAAGGGTGCCGCCGACTTCTGCCTGAACTGGCTGATTGAAAAGGACGGATACCTGCTTACTTCGCCCGGCACTTCCCCCGAAAACAAGTTCGTGACTCCCGACGGTTATGTAGGCGCCACGTCCTATGGCTGTACGGCCGATCTGGCCATGACGCGCGAGTGCCTGCAGGATGCCGTCCGGGCGGCTGAAGTATTGGGCCTGGACAAGGATTTCCGTCGGAAAGCCGGGGATGCCCTCTCTCGTCTGTTGCCCTATCGGGTGGGACAGAACGGTAACCTGCAGGAATGGTTCCACGACTGGAGTGACGAAGACCCGCAACACCGCCATCAGTCCCACCTCTTCGGCCTGTATCCCGGACACCACCTGTCGGTAGACGAAACGCCGGAACTGGCCAAGGCCTGTGCCCGTACCTTGGAAATCAAGGGAGACAATACGACCGGATGGAGTACCGGCTGGCGCGTCAATCTGTATGCCCGCCTGAAGGACGGCGAAGGGGCCTACCACATTTACCGCCGCCTGTTGCGCTATGTGACTCCAGACGGGTACAAGGGTAAGGATGCCCGCCGTGGAGGAGGAACGTACCCCAATCTGCTCGATGCCCATTCGCCGTTCCAGATAGACGGGAACTTCGGCGGTTGTGCCGGTGTCATCGAGATGCTGATGCAGTCGTCTGCGACGTCCATCACCCTGCTTCCGGCTCTGCCCGCCCAGTGGAAGGACGGCAGCGTGCAGGGCATCTGTGCCCGCGGTGGCTTTGTCGTCGATATGGACTGGAAAGACGGACGGGTGACCCGTCTCCACATTACGTCGAGAAAGGGTGGCAAGACACGTGTCTTCTTCAACGGACAGTCGAAGAAGATCAGTCTGAAGGCCAACGAGAGCAAGCAGATCTTATAGGCCGCTTTCCTCGACCAGCTGTTTGAATTGTCCCCATATCCGGTGGTTGCGGTAGATGGACTTGCACCCCGACGGGACATGCAAGGTGCACGATTCGAACAGCTGTTCTGCTCCGGCAAATGCCTTTTCCTGGCAGACAGGAGGAAAATCCGCCGCTTTGACATACAGATGTTGTAGGGAGCTGCAACCGTCCAGACAATATTCCGACACGTAGGATGCTGCCGTTCCCAAGGTCAGGGAAACCAGCCGTTCGCAACGCTGGAAGCATCCGTTCGGAATCAGGCTGACAGCATCGGGCAGGACCACGCTTTCCAGAGCGGAAGCGGCAAAGGCTCCCTGCCCGATGTCTTTTAACGAGGCCGGCAGGTCGATGCCCTGCAGCCGGCTGTTGCGGAAAGCATACTCACCGATGGCAGTCACGGTGGACGGTACCGCACAAGTGACGTTCGCCTTTCCCTCGGGGTACCACAACAGCGTAGTCATTTCTTTGTTGTACAGGATACCCTCGGCACTGCAGAAGGCCGGGTTGGCCGAGGGAACATCAAAGGCTGTCAGACCGCTGCATCCGGCCGACGGCGCAAACTCCGTCAACTGCGGCGAGAAGTGGAGCACGGAAAGGCTCCGACAGTTCTCGAAAGCATTCTCCTCGACGGTAGTTGTTCCGGCCGGCAATGTCAGTTCCTCCAGCCAGCTGCAACCGGCGAACATGCCGCGGCTCACGGTGTTGTCTGCCGTATACCGCTGTCCGTCGTAGCTGATGCCGCCGGCCACGATGGAGGCATCGTTCAGGTTCAGTGCCTGCAGTCGTCCGGGTGTTTCGTTTCCGTTGATGTCTATTCCCATGATTTCACGCAGGTAGCGGATGTCTGTCCCGTTCAGCGGGCCGGCGATGTTCAGACTGGGGAATTGGTATTTTTCCTGCTCGTCCATGGCGTCGGGCAAGGTACCTGCCTGTGTCAGGACAACAGCCTGGCCCGTTCGGAAACGGTAGACCTCGCTCCGTGTCTCGCCGATGGTATTGGCAGCAAATGCCTGGATGCAGTAGTCCGTTTCCCGCTGCAGGCCGCTGATGCGTGCGCTCAGCCGGTCGGCTCCCGTTGTTTGCAGGTCCATCCGTTGTTCGTCCGTCGCTCCCTGCTTGTAGTAGTAGAAACCGGTGACGGTGATGTCCTCTCCTCCGTCATCCAGAATCGTATATTCCAGCGTGATGCTCAGGGGGCCTTGGTTCAGCAGGGTCAGTTCGCCGAGAGTCGGTTCGACGTTGGGCTGTGTTGTGAAGGTCTGCGTTTCGCTCCGCACCTGGCTTTGTTCGTTTCCGGCCTCGAGGCAATAGTGGTAGGTCGTTCCCGGTTGCAGTCCGCTCAGGTGGGCTGTCGCCTTCAGCTCTTCGGACGGACAGACTGCTTCCTCGTTCATTTCAGGGGTGATGCCGTAGCGGAAACGGATCCATCGGACGCTTCCGTCGCCGTTCGGCACGACTTCTCCGTTCAGCCGGGCGGTGGTTCGTGTGATGTCTGTCGCTTCGCCCAGGGTGAGGGTGGGAGGCAGGCTTGTCGGCTGCTCGTCCTCCCGGCAGGAGACGGTCAGCAGCAGGGCTGCCAGTAGGAATATCCAGTGAGATGTTTGCATACGTAAGCTCATCGTTCAAAAACGGTTTAGAAGTTGATACCCAGGCCGACCGCCGCCTCCCAGTACCGGCCTTGAATGGTCATGACACCTGCCGAAACAGCAGCCCGGTAGAAGCGGTACAGGCAGCCGGCTTCGGCGCTGAGACCGCGCCGGGAGTAGTCGCTGTTGCGCAGCAGGATGCCGTTATCCCGTTCCCAGGCCACATCCCGCCGTCCGTATCCCAGTCCTTCGTACAGGCAGAAGTCACCGACAATCCGGTGGATACCCCCGGCCATCAGCATCCATCGGCCGTTCCGGGTTCGTCCGGTATAGTAGGGGGCTTCGTCTGCTCCGGCAGGAACGCCGTCGCGGTCACACTCGCCTTCGGTGCGGGGCATGGCATGGAAGTCTTTCTGGAACATGAGGTATGCACCATGACGTCTCATGAGGGCGATGCGGAGTCCGGCCGACGGACCGTCGCCCTGCAAGCCGATGTTGGCCAGCAGCAGGCGCCGCCAGGGCTCTCGGGGCCGCGGAGGACGATGGGCCGGTGGCATCGGCAGGACACCTGCCCGATGCCGGGTCGTGTCGGGTAGGATGGGGTGCTTTTCCAGTGCGGGCAGTTCGACGGGATGCCGGTAACCCAGAGGCGGGGCCAGGGTCAGCTCGTAGGTCATGCGCGATTCCAGCGGACTGGAGAAACGATAGTCGCGCAGGACGCCCCATTGCGGGTGCTTGATGGTAATCATCACACTCCCTTTGGGCAGATAAATCCATATTTCACCCACATCGTTCTTCCGTTTTACGATGCCCAGCGGCGAAGAGAACACGAAATCCTTGTCGCCCACTACCTTCAGCAGCGCACAAGCTTCGTCATTGAGGTCGCGGACCGGCTCGATGTAGGCGGTGATGTCGTTGGGCAGCATGCGGAAGGACCGCACGATGAATTCCTGGGCACAGACCTTGCCGGCAGTCCACAGGTACAAGACCACTGCCAGCAGGCGGAACGGCGGAGAAGACAACAGACGTATCATTGCAGGTTGAAGTTTCGAATGTTGAATATTTCATTTTCTGGAAGCGGCGTGTGGTCGGCCTGCATGCGGGGCTGCCAGGTGCGCACGTGTATTTTGGGAGCCGTCTCGTCGCGGAAGTCCCAGAGCAGGAACAGGTAGCCGTCGTCCGAATAGAGGTCCGACTGGTATCCCTGCCGCAGGCTGACGCCGTAGATACCTTTCAACGTAGGATGGCGCATGATGTGGAAGTCGCTGAAATGCACATCGATGGTCCGGTTGGCCTGGAACACCTGTTTCAGGCGGTCCAGATACTGACGTTTGCTCTTGATGTTGTACACCACCTGTGCCGGCGACAGATAGCCCGTTTCCTTTTGGGAAGAATGTACCACCGTTCCTACCACGATGAGGGCATTTTCACTGAACAGCTGCTCCAGAAAGTCGATGTCCTTCGTGGTGTAGGATGTACGCAGATGCTCCACGTAGTTCAGAATCATCTGTCGGTTGCCGGCATCCTTCTCGTCCAGATTTCCCGATACCACCTTGACCGCTTCCTGGTAGAAGGGGGTGGCTTCGCTCACTTTCCGCCAGTCTTTCCGTTCAATCAGGCTGGGCTTATGTTCCGTTTGCCCGGCTTTTGCGGTTGCTTTACCCGGGGCAAAGCGGTCGTTTTCTCTCGACGGACGGTCGCTTTCCCCCGGGCGTTCCGACGGAGCGTTTCCCTGTGTGCCGGCCGGCGATTGTACCGTCAGGAAGCGTTGCGGGCACAGGCGTGAAGCCGTGGAATCCTCAACGATACAGGCATAGGTCGCTCCTCCTGCCGGATTTCCTTTCCGGTCGATGAAGAAGCTGCGTCCCTGTTGCCGGACCACCGCATATCCCCCCGCATAGTAGTGCCCGATGGTGTCATACTGAAAGCGGCAGATGGTTTGCCCCTTGTCGTCGACCATTCCCCACAAATTGTCTTTTTTCAGCGCCGGATGGCCTTTGCCGGCCATGTGGATGGCTTCATAGGCCGCGGGAATGAGGAGGTTTCCGTTTATATCCACCAAGCCATATCCGTTGTCGGTCTGTACGGTAGCGGTTTCCCACGCATAGCGTGAAGCCTGCCGGATGTCATCGGGCAGATAGACCGTTACATCGCCTTGCTTGTCCAGATAGCCCAAGTGTCCGGAGTGAAGTTCTTTGTAAAGGAGCCTTCCGTCGGAGAAGCGCGTGTCGAGCAGTACCTGTGACAGGCGGATGCAACATTGCACTTTTCCCTCCCTGTCTATCAGCAGATAGCCCGCTTGGCCTTTGTTGTCGGTGTTCCCCACCAGGGCGCGTCCCTCGTGGAAGTCGTACGCACGGTCGTAGATCGGAGGAACGACAATGGCTCCGTGCGTGTCCAGATAGCCATATTTGCCGTCGGCTGTGGCAAACAGGGCCCGTCCTTCGCTGAAGTTGTGCATCAGCGCGATGTCATATTGCGGATATTGGGCAGTGGACATCACTTCGTTACCCCGCTTGTCTATCAGGAGGATGGGGGAGTCGGTTTTTTCTTGGGCTGGAGCCACTTCTTCGAAGAAATGGCCGATGCGGGCAAAACTCTTTCGGCTGACCGGTTGGGTCGGTCGGCTGATGTCATACAAGTAACGGTGCCCTTCGTCGTCAGCCAGGCTGAACATGCCGCCCACTACGGCCGACGGTCGTTGGCCGAAGCTTCCGGCAGGTTGCAGTACGGTGCCGTCTGTCTTCACCAGTCCCCACGACTTTCCGTCGTTGCTGAAAGGGAGGGCTTCCGTCGGGTCCTTTTGCGGCTGCCGGCAACTCCATAGGCAGCATACCAGTGCCATCAGGCTCCATCGGAGGATGTGATTTATCGGGTTTGTTTGCATGTATCTACATCAAAATATAGTGTGTACAAAGATAGTGAAAGTCGAAAGCAGAAAAACAAGCTTGCTTGTTTTTTTGCTGAGACGAATCTTATCTTATCCAAAGATAGTGAAAGGCGAGAGCAGAGGCAAATGAAAAACGCGGTTTTTCAGTTTGACTATGCCGAGCCGCCTCTTATCATACTTAAATTTAAAGATGCCTGTCCTTCTTCCCCCAGATAAAATCTGGAGAAAGAAGGAAGGCATCTCCCTACCAGTTCAATCATTCCGCTTCGCAGTACTGGCTTTCTGCGTGTTAGAGTAAACAACGTACTGCAGCAGAGAGTTTAAGTCCAAATTGTTTAGTCAAGTCATTCGTTTGTCGTTTATTGTCAGGTCTTCCGTGTCATTCGTCCCAATTCTCCAGTTCGCCGCCAATTTCAATCTTGACCTGTTCTGGATTCTTGGTAATTACCAGTTGTACGGAGTGTTGCACGCCGGGCTTGAAGACAAATTTGCTTTCGTACAGGTAGGACACCCCTTTCATGATGACCTCCACCAGCGGTTGGCGGTTGTCCAGCCGTTGGGGCACGATGATGGCGGCATACGTATGGTTGCCCAGGCTCTGTGCCCGTATGCTCTGACGGGTGCCGTAGTCGTCTCGCGTCACGACGCCTGCACTCAGGTCGATGGTAGCCTCGGGAACGGTATTGTGGATGTACACCTCGGCATCGGCCGGCAGTTCGCCTTCATAGTCTTCACCCTCTACAAGGCGGATGAGCATGCGGCTCATGCGATGGGCGAATTGCAGGCTGACGGGCGTGTCACTGGCACTAGCGTTCTGTTGCGTGGCCCACAGGAAGTCGCTGGCTTCGTAGCCTCCGGCTGCGTTCTGGTCGGTAGCCACGCTGAAAGGCAGGTCGTCGACCGAGGTCACCGGACTGGTTTGCGGATAGTAGGCATAGATGTTGTACGTGCCGCCATCCCAGTAGACGGGTTTCTCGGTAGTCCATTGACTGCCGTCGAAGGTCAGGGCCGCATTGTTCACATAGTTGCCCGACACTTCGAGCGGAGCATCCTGTCGGGTGATGAAAAGCCCCACCCGGTCGCCGCTCTCGAAGGCGGTCGACGTTACCTTGGTACCGCTTGCGGCCTGCCTTGGGTGCAGGACGTTGAAGGTCATCAGGTCATTCTTCTCTGTTTGGCTGACGGGCGTTGCGTCGTCGTTGCATCCGCTCCCGACGGCCAGCAGGACCGTCATCAGTCCTGCCGTCAGAATATGTAGTTTCTTGTTCATGGTCATTTCTTTTTTAAGTTTGAACCTTATTTGTCTAGCGGGCTTCCCTTATGGATTTTCGGAGGAAGCTGGAAGCTGTGCACGCTGCTTCCGCTATAGCGCGGGTCGTTGAAGCTGCGTGTCAGGGCATCGCTGCTCACCACGTCGTTGGCTTTGAAGTCTTCGTAAGTGAAGGTCTCGCCGGCATACTGCTTGATGCGCTTCACGATGGCCATGCGGCTGATAGTGCTGTAATAAGGAATGTCGTTGTTCATACAGCTGTTCTGTTCGGAACGGAACACACCGCGGCTGTGCATGTATCCGCCTTCGAAGATGTCTACAAAGTCGCTGTACTTCTCGTCGAAGATGAGCTGGCTCCAGGGCACTTCGTGCATCTTGCCGGTGAGCGACAGGTTCTCGTACCAGCCCAGCGACTTGGCCATATTGAATTCATAGACGTGTCCGCAGCAGGTACACTGGCAGAAGTCGATGAACTCGTTGTGGTAGATGTATTCGTCGCCCAGCTTGCCGAATCCGTGTCCGCCCGCTTCGTGCTGGATGACACCGCGCGTATCCAGCGGATAGCCGTACGTGCTCAGCGGACAGAAGGCGATGGCCGAACCGTCTTCCCACATCTGGCAGATGCCGCCGTAGTCGGTACTGTTGGGTACCATGATGATGAGCGATTCCTTCAGATTGTCTTTCGTCACGGTCGGCATCTTCTGTGCATAGTCGAATACGGCATCGTAGTCGCAACGCAGGCCCACGCCGCCGGTATACGTCGTTTCAAACTTGGCATAGCGGATGGTGTTGACAGTTCCGATACCTGTTTCGGGTGATACGGCGATGGCGGTATAGACGTTGAAGTAGTCACGGTAAGTCTTATAAGGTTCGATGCCGAAGAAGTTCTCCACCTGGTCCTGCATATCCTTCATATACTTGCCTTCGGAGATGTTCTGAGCATCGTATCCGTCGCCCAGGAAGACGAGGTTGATACCTCCACGGCTGCCTTTAGTGGCGGTTTGCAGGGTGATGACCTGATCCTCGGCATACGCATAGTCATATTGCGACACCGTGCACTTGTGGCGGTAGTCCTGGTCTTTCAGCTTGAAGACGATTTCGCCCGTGCGCGTCTGGCTGCCGGCCGCCATCTCGTGGATGGTCAGTGTCACTTCGGTTTTCTTGCTGCCTTCGTTCTGCGACAGCGAGCACCAGTCCGGCATGCTTTCTACCGTCCAGTCGCCTTCGGCATCGATGACGAGCGTGCGGGTACATTCTGTGTTGATGGCGTTGGCTATGCTGGGCCGGCACACCAGCTCGCGATGGGCGGCAATGCGCTTGAAGTCGCTCCAGCCTGCCGCGGCCTGGTACTGCTGGATGGCACTTTCGGGCACTTCAAGGGTGAAGTTGTCTTTGGCCACACCGTTGAAGGCACCGGTTTGCACGTAAGGGGGCGTTGTGCCTTTGCAGACGATGCTTCCGATGCCGAAACAGTCCTGGAAGGCGCCATCCAGAATACTTTCCACGTTGGCAGGGATGATTAACTTTTCTATGGAACGGCACGACGAAAAAGCAGACGATCCGATGGTCTGTACATCTTCTCCGAATTCAAGAGTTCCCATGAGGCGCCAGTTGTCCGCAAAAGCACTGTTGCCTATTGTGATTAGTTTTTTAGGCAATACCAGGGTTCCTGAAAAGTCGCAACCTTGGAAGGCACCTTCTCCGATGATGGTCAGGTTGGACGGCAGTAGTAATTCTCCTTTCAGGGGAGATCCGGTAAATACATTGTTTTGTATGGCCGTGATGCCGTCATGAAGTTTCAGTGTCCCGTTCAATCCGGTATACATGAAAGCTCCTTGTGACAAGAAGGTTACCCCTTGGGGAATCTCGAGATTCCCAGTCAGATTCTGACAATTTTTGAATGCGAAGTCACCTACAAATTCCAATTTGGCCGGCAGAATCAGGTTGCCGTACACACCGGTATTGTTGGCAAACACATTGTGTCCTATATATTTCAGATTGGAAGGTAACTTTAATTCGCAGGTGAACTTACATTCGTCGAATGCTCCTCCAATATCGACAGCTCCACCACCGCCGATGTATTCCAATGTGCTGGGTAGAGACAAGGATCCGGTCAGTGATTTACACCACATGAAGGCGCTGGCTCCGATGTGGGTCACACCTTCTGGAATATTGATGCTGCCTGTCAGATTGATGCAGCTTCTGAATGCACAAGTCCCAATTTTCTTTAATTTGTCTGGTAATACCAAACGGAGCAGTGAGCTTTTCTCATTCAGAGCACTTTCGGGGATAATATCATCTTCGTACCCCCAACCGTCATTCCCGTAGCCATTATCAATAATACCGAACTGGCCGTGCAGGCATCGCACTTCTTTCAGGTTCAACGATTGCAATACGTCCATCGAGTCACGCATGAAGTAGAAGTCCTGTGCGTTGATTTCTCCCGTAATCTTCAGGTTCTGCAGTTTCCGATAATCCTTTCCGGCCGCTGTAATCGAATCCTTCAGATGTCCGGGTGTGGAGTTGATGACGATGTACTCCTTCATCGTGGCGTCGTGCGACACGTCGTCGTTCTCCCATGCCGTGATGCTTTCTCCCAGCAGTGTGAAGGTATATTCGCCTGTCGGTTCCTTCTTGTTCACCTGGATGGTGAAGTTGTGCATTTTGCCGCTGACGTAAGTGAAGTCCTCCGGTTTGCTGAAGTTATACACCACACCGTCTACGGTAATCGTAAACAGCACCGTATTGGCCGCAACCGTCTGCGGTACGACAATGGCACGGAATACGTCATCCTTTTGATAGGGGATGGTTCCTGTCTGCGGTACCTCGCCGGTAGCGGTGACACTGCCGTCGGCCAGGTTGATGATGGCATTGCGTTTCACGTTTCTGACCAGCACCTGTTTTTCCAGTCCGGCCCATTCGCCGTCGGCAAAGCCTTCGCCTTCGGTCAGGGTGATGCGCGGACTGCTCATGCGGTGGCGCATGGGCAAGCGGATGACGTTCTCAGTCGGAGCTACGTCGGCAGCCTTGCCCCACAGGAAGTCGCTGGCTTCGTAGCCACCCATTTCGTTGGCCGTGGTAGTGGTCGACTGGTCTTTCTGCACTTCAAAGGGGTAGGCATTCACGTCTTCGGGCGATCCGAAGGGATAATAACCGTAGATGTCGATGTGGGTATGGTCGTCTTTCCAATAGACGTCGTAGGCCGAGTTCCATTTGTAGGCAGCTTCGTCAAAGGTGTGCTTCACGTTGTTGCCCCGGTTTCCGCTGGCCTGCAGGGTGCCGGGAGTATCCCCTTGATAGTCTACTATGTAGACGCCCATTTCGTCACCGTCGCAGAATCCGTTGTCGTTCACGCGGGTGGCAGCCACTTGCTCTATTTCACCCGACAGCTCGATGGGGCGTCCGTTGTTTCCTTCCGGGCCGTTGGGACCGAACGTATCGTCGTTGCATGCGGTCATGGCCGCCAGCAATGCACATAAGCTCCAGGTTTTGGTTATGAAATTCCTTCTCATATATATTGGTTGTTTGATGGATTTAACTGATGGTTGATTCATTCGGCCACTCCGCCGTTGTCAGCACCGTCGTCTTCCCAGCTGCCTATATCCACATTGATGCCATTGCTGGTCTTTTTCACGGTTACGGTGAAGGTGTGGCGTTTCCCGCCCACAAACGTAAATTCCTTTTTCATGTTGAAATCCCTTCCGTCAATGGTTACGGTCAGGAAATTGTCGGCCGACGGGACTGTCTGCGGAACAATCAGGGCTTTGAATTCATTGCTCTCTCCCCGCAGGAACGAGATGCTTGCGGTTTCAGTTCCGGGAGTCACTTGTCCGTTGCTCAGGTCGATGGAAGCCTGGCAGGTCGCTCCGTTCAGTCGGACTTGTACATCTGCTGCCGCCAGACTCTCGGCCGTAAATCCGTTGCCTGCGGCAACCTTGACGACCGCGCAGCTGAAGAGGTGGTCGAGGGTCAGGCCCACTGCCGTTTCAGTCGGGGCCACCTGGGCTGTCTTGCCCCACAGAAAGTCGCTGGCCTTGTAGTTGGCTTCCGTGCTTTGATCGGCCATCACGGTGAATGGCACAGCGCCGATGTCAGTCGGGGTTGTTCCGTAGGGATAGTAACCGTAGAAGTCGGCCGGAGTTGTGTCGTCCTTCCAGTAAATGGGGGTTGCGGGCGTCCAGGTCCCGTCGTAGGTGAACTGCATGTTGTCCACATGGTTGCCCGTAGTCTGCAGGCTGCCGGCTGTGCCGTCCTCATAGTTGACGACGTAAAGCCCGATCCGGTCTCCCGTCTCGAATCCGGTGTCGGTGGCACGAGTCGCGGCAGGCGAAATGCCGCAGCTCAATGAAATGGGAATCGGCACAGAGGATGGTGTTTCCTCGGTGCCGGATGAACAGCTGGCAACAAGTCCTGCCAGCAGTACTGTCCATGTCAGTTGGGAAAAGGTTTTCATAATATATCGTTTATTGTTTGTTGCACAAAGGTAGGGAGTTCTCCAATATCCGTCAAGTTCATAATGGTTCATCCGGAAAAATAGTCAAGGAAGAATATTTGTTCTTCCAAACGAGTATCGTCTGTGCGAATTTATTATTTTTGCAGCATAAAAACGGCAAATTAATATAGAAATGAGAATGAAACTGACATTTTTGAACAAAGGGTCCATTCTGCTGTTGGCCTTTTGTAGCCTGACGGGATGTGCGGAAACAGAAAAGGAAGATGAATTGTCGGGTCGTATCTCGGAAGAAATCCGTTATGCCAACCAGTTTGGCAAGGACATCATGAGTACTTATTATTTATGGAACACTGAAATCAGTGACGATTTGGATGCCTGGAATATCAAAACCAATGAAGACCCTATCGGGACGGTCGACCGAATCCGTTATCATGATGGCGAGCGATACATTGACAAATGGACCATGCTGACCGACGATATGGAGTCCTTTACCAGCAGTATGGAAGGGGTGTCAACCACGTTCGGATGGGACTTGACGGTCTACCGGCTGACGGAAAACAGCGACCAATGCATCGGAGTCGTCAATTTCGTTTACGACAATACACCCGCTTCCCGTATGAATTTGAAGCGGGGTGACATCATCATCGGTCTGAACGGCGGATCTCTCACTACGGAAAATTATAAGGATCTGTATTACAGTCCGTCCCTGACGGTCTCGTTGGGAAAATTGGATGTAGGGAGCAATCAGTTGGTCGATTTGGGCAAAAAAGTCAGCCTGACGGCCGAGACGCTGTATGAAGATCCGGTGCTGTGCGATTCCATTTACGAATTCAATGGAAAGAAGGTGGGCTACCTTGCTTACTCCAGTTTCGATTTGAAGTCCATTGACAAGCTGATAGAGATAGCCAAACACTTCAAGCAGGAACAAGTTGGCGAACTGATACTCGACCTGCGCTATAACGGCGGCGGGTATGTGATAACCGAAAGCGTACTGGCTTCCATGTTCGCTCCACAAGAGGATGTCAGTCAGAAGAAGGTTTTCGAGAAAGAAGTCTACAACGACCTCCTGACGCAGGCCGGCTGGGGCGAAGAGACTCCTTTCACCACCGAATTCTATTATCCTGAAGTCGGTGTCAATGCCAGTACCCAGGATGCCAACATCGGTTTGACGAAGATTTACGGTTTGATAGGTTCCGGTTCTGCTTCCGCTTCCGAAGCCTTGCTGGGTGGCCTGATGCCTTACATGGAGGTGGAACTCATTGGCGGGCAGTCTCATGGCAAATATTGTACGGGATATCTGTTGTCTCCAGAAGACGTCTACGAAGAGTTCCCTCAGGACATCGAGAACTGGGGTATATACGTTATGGTCAGCATCTATCAGAACGCAGCCGGCGAAACACCCTGCATGCCCGAAGGGCTGATTCCGGATGTGGCTGTGGCTGACAACGCTATGCTTCCCTATCAGTTGGGCGATGTGGACGAACCCCTGTTGCGGGCTGCGCTTACGGCGGCCGGACGTACGTATGACGATGAAGGCACCCTCTCTACCCGCAGCCTGGACGCCCGTTTCATCCCGCTGCGCGGAACACAGAATCCTATATTCGGCAAACGCATCCTGCTCGCTCCTTCCGCCAAATTCCATCCGCTTGGCCGGTCTGTACTCAAATGAGGGATGCAATAAAAAAGAAGAAGGGCGCATCTCGATGCGCCCTTCTCTATATAGTATGATAGATTTCCTGTTTAGTTCAATGCATAGTAGGTATTGGTCATGACGGCCTGACGGGCTGTTGCCAGACCCTGTGCGTCGAGTGTTACGGTCAGTTCTTCACCATTCGGCAAAGTCATCTGGGCTGTACCGTCGTTGTTCATCTGGATGAGTTCCGTGCTGACACCGCCTGCCACAACATTCCATGTATTTTGGCTCTTGTCATAGATCAGCTCCATGGAAGCCGTTTCGTCACCTTCCTTCGTGATGGAATAGCCGTTTTCCAACGTTTCAACCAGATAGTTGCCGTTCTCGCCCTGAACCTTCTTGATGTCACCTACGCTGGCCAGCGGATTGCTGCCGCTCCAGAATTCGATGGAGTTAATAATCAGGAAGTCTGCGAAATAGCAAACGCCATATACCGGGATGATATTGAATGCCAAGAATACCAGTTCGTTTACAAACTTGTTACTGATACCTTGATTCCAGTTGACCAATTTGCTGTGCAGTCCGAAAGAGCCGATGCACGAGCTGAACATGAAAGCACCGCAAATCATAACGGTGGCAGCCAATTTTAAATTAAACTTTTTCATAATCTTCTTCTATTTTTTAAGTAAACAAACAGTTTTTTGTTCAATTGATATGCAAATATACACTTTTAAATATAAATAGCTAACGATTAGTCAAAAAACTTTCTGTTTTTTTTGAGTTTTGCCAAAGACATATCTTTTGAGGTATTTTATGGGATAAGAAAAGTATCAAAGTGACCAAAATTATGTATATTTGCGCCACTTTTGCAGAAATGTCGTCTTGACGACGGCCAACAAAGAAGAGGATATACAATGAAAGTACGATTTATAAGCCTGGCCAGTGGCAGTAGTGGTAACTGTTACTATCTGGGAACGGAAAAATATGGAATACTGATTGATGCCGGCATTGCTGCCCGCAGCATCAAGAAGATTTTGAAAGATTTTGGTATCGGCATGGAGACCATCCGTGCCGTATTTGTGACGCACGACCATGCTGACCACATTAAGGCGGTAGGCGGGTTGGGCGAGAAGCTCAATATACCTATTTATACTACGTCGCGCATCCATGAAGGCATCAACCGGAGCTATTGCATGACCGAAAAGTTGCATACTTCTGCCCGCATCCTGGAGAAGGGGCAGCCCATGCAGCTGGTCGATTTCCGGATAGAGTCTTTCGAAGTGCCCCACGACGGTACGGACAACGTCGGCTATTTCATTCAGATTGACGGGAAGTCGTTCGCTTTCCTCACCGACCTGGGAGAAATCACTCCCGTAGCGGCCGAATACATCAAGAAGGCCAATTACCTGATCCTGGAAGCCAACTACGACGACGAGATGTTGCAGATGGGCACTTATCCGGCTTATCTGAAAGAACGCATCAAGAGCCGGACGGGCCACATGAGCAATGCGGCCACCGCCCAGTTCCTGGCCGAAAACTTCAATGAAGGGTTGCGCTACATCTGGTTGTGCCATTTGAGCAAGGACAACAACCATCCCGAGCTGGCCTACAAGACCGTCGAACTGAAATTGCACGATTATGGCATCGTTGTCGGTAAAGATGTGCAACTCTGTGCTTTAAAGCGTACAACCCCGTCCGAACTTTACGAGTTCGAATGAAAAAACTCGAATTCATCGAAAAAAAACGATGAAATCTTTTGCAGGTTCCGATAAAAGGTCTACCTTTGCACCCGCAATCGAAAAACAAATGCACTCTTAGCTCAGTTGGTAGAGCAACTGACTCTTAATCAGTGGGTCCAGGGTTCGAATCCCTGAGGGTGTACATCTGCGATAAGCGGAAGAGCTTTCCCCCTGTGGAAGGTATTCGGGGTGTAGCGCAGTCCGGTTAGCGCACCTGCTTTGGGAGCAGGGGGTCGAAGGTTCGAATCCTTTCACCCCGACAGCAAGATATCAAGGAGTTACGATCAGTCGTAGCTCCTTTTTTTATGTCTGTACGGAGGATACGGAGAAGGGGGAACTCTTGGTGAGCTCCCCCTTCTTTGTAAAACCCTGGGACGTGAGTCCCTGTCAGAAACTATGGCAGGAGATCCGTACCATATATATATATTCCACCGGCGACTTCTTGAACCGCAGGATGCGGGTGTCGTTGTTCCCGGCGCCGTTCTGGGTCAGATACAGGCCGGCCATCGAACCGTTGAAATACCATCCCTTGCCTCCCGGCTCATAGACGGTGAACAGGATGTTGTTGTAGTGTCCGTGATAGATGCCCGCCGCATTCCATTGTGCCGCCGGTCCGTACCACACGACCGGTTCGTATTGCGGGAAGTCCGGACTCTTCATGGCCACGTATATCAGGTCGCTCACGGCCAGTCCGTCCACCGTCACGTCGTTCCTGCGCTTCTGTTCGCGCACGATTTTGCTGTGTCCTTCCCAGGGATTTTTCAGCACATGGCTGCCGCTCCACATCACCCACACGTAGTCCGTGGCGTCGAACAGGCGGTTGAACTCCTCCATGCTCGGCACTTCGTAGCCGTCGGGAGCCAGTGCGGTGGGAGCCAGCTTGTTCATGTGGACCGTCTGCCCCGTCTGGAATCCGTCGAGCACGGCCGTCCCGTTCTGGTTGACCACCCTCAGTCCCTGTCCGCTGTCGCCCTGGTAGGCCCATCCCCAGAGGTCGTAATATTCCTCCGCGGTACAGCTTTCCAGGTATTGGAACACCGTCTGGTCCGCCTGTACGGCCGGGTCGGCCGAGGACAGCACCTGGTCGTCGAACGACCGTGAGTTTCCCTTCGCGTTGTACTTGCACCACCATACTCCGTGCAGCCAGGTGACGGGCAGACCATAGTTGCGTCGCGACACGACGTATTCTTCCCGCTGCGAGCCGTCCGTATGGCTGATGACCAGCCGTCCTTCCTGCACCCGTCCGTTGGCTGTGGGGTCGTTCGGCTTCCAGCCCGCCAGCACACGGTATACATTGTCCGTTCCTTCACGCCGTTCCAGCTTCAGCCAGGGATCTTCACCCTCTTCAAATTCCACAGACAACTGCTTGCCCTCGGGTAAGGTGAAAGCACCCAGCTCGTTGTCGATGTAGCGGTCGAAGTTCCCATTCATCGAACGATGTCTCCAGCTTGATGTCGATATAGTCCTGGCGCAGCGTGATGGTATAGGCCGTATTTCTCTTCAGCGGTCCGTCGAAGGTCTTGGTCAGCGTCGTTTCGTTGCCGCTGATCACAGCCGTAACACTGATCTGGATATTCTGGTTTTCCTGTTCGTAGACGTACAGGATGCCTTCCTTGGAGTCGGTTACCAGTTCCGTGAAAGTCACGGTCATGTCCTTGCGGTCGGCTTCTACGGGCGAAGTGACGCCCTCCTGGGGGAACACATACGCCGAGTGGGCGACATTCTTCAGGGTGACGCTTTTCACGGACGCCTCTTCCACGGCATTGACCGCCAGGTCAAATCGTGCCAGGCCGCGCTTCAGCGACACCGTAGCCGTGTTGCTGGGAATGCTGGTGCTCTCCAGTGTCACCATGCCGGTAAAGAATTGGGCGTGTTCGCCCTCCATATGGATGACGCTCGACTTCCAGTTCTCTTCAGTCAGGTTTTTGGCCAGCAGGTCGTCGGTCGGGATGGTGCCGCCGGCGTAGGCCACCAGATACAGGTTGCCCTGACGGCTGTCCACCTGGATGCTGTAGCCCTGTTGCGCATCGGCTCCCAGTTCGTAAATCTTTGTCATCGTTCCTCTTGGGCACGAACGATTGTAGTATCCGGGTTGCCGGACGGCAGGTATTCTACCACGTCGTTCGAACAAGACATCATTACCAATGCTCCTACTGCAAGGGTTGTAGCCTTCATAAACTTAAATTCCATAATCGTTTGTTTGGGTTAATTGTTGATTAATTGATTATATAAATAAATAATAGTGTGAATCCATCATCAGAAACCGCTTGTGCCCGTTGCTGCGGCGTCCTCCGGATGAGGTTCGAGGGCCAGTACCACCCGTCCCGTCAGCGTCTGTTCCCGGTACAGGTCCAGGTGGATGTATTCCCATACGCTGCCCGGCAGGCGCTGTTCCGCCGTTACAGTGACGGCAGCCACCGGTTGCAGGCTGCGTACGGAGGCCGTCTGTATCGTCACGCCGTCTGTCTGACCGTCTATACGGACCGTCGTGCCGGCTTCGCCGTTCAGCACATACAGCGTTCCGTTGCCCGTACCCAAGGGCAGGTAGCAGAGGCCGTCCTTTCCGGGTGTCATCGGGCCGAACACTTCCTGCAGAGTTCCATCGGCAAAGCGATAGGCCCGTATGTCGTTCAGTTGCAGTTCCTCTTGTTCCGAAGAGGCGCCGGATGAGCTTTGGACCAGCAGTCGTATCGCTGTTCCCTGGGCGACATCCGTCCCGTTCCAGGCCGTGTCCGTGTTGCATCCCGTCATCAGCAGGGGCAGCAGGGCTCCCCATAATTTGTTGGTATATCTTTTCATCGGTTGTTACTTTATTCAGTCATCAGATTATTATTTTCAGTACAATGTCGGATTGTTTTTGCTGTCCAGGTACGCAGCCGAGTCGATGGGGAAGCGGTGCAGGTTGTCCACATAGAAATGGTTCATCAACTGCTGGGCCCAGGGACCGTAGGTGAACGAGCTGCTGTGGTTGTATCCCATGACGTGACCCAGTTCGTGGAACATGATTTCGCAGGCATACGTATTCGTATAGTGGGTAAGCCACGCATGCTGGTAAGCTCCGAATGTGGAACCTCCTCCCAGTCCGACAACCCCGTTACCCGTGTACACCAGGCCCACCTTCAGGGTCCGTTCCTGTCTCATTTGCGATAGCACCTTTTCGGCAGTCACCTTGTCGTTCACGCCGCCGTTGCCATACAGGATGTCCTCGTTCGCCTTCAGTATCTCCTCGTGTTCATTCATGTCGATCATGTAGGTGAAGTTGATGAACAGTGCCACCACTTCGCGGCAGTGCACCGGCCGGATGCCCATCCAGTTGCCCACCGGTCCGCCGTCGGGCAGGTCCGGGTCGCCGCCGTAGAGCCCGAAGCAGATGTTCCAGCCATGCTCTATCTCCTGCAGCTTGGTCCAGTACGGGTCGTCCGATTCCACCTTGAATTCCATTTCCGCCCATACCTCCGGCGCCAGCGGGCCTATCTCCACCAGCTTTCCCGACTCCGTCCGGTACATGCCTTTCCGTCCGGCGAGGGCCGTTTCGTGGTAGAAGTCCGCAAAGGCCGGTATCGAGTCAAAGTAGGCCAGGTCGAAATATTCGCTGTCCGTTGTGGGCAGTTTCGCCTTCACCAGTACACCTTTCAGGTCGCGCGGCGAGTAGAAGCGGGCGTGCAGCTGTCCTTCGCTGTTGATGTCCAGCTGCAGCGGCCGGGCCGTGTTGAGATTCCTTTCAGTCCCTTTACGATGTAGCCGTCCTCGTCGGCCACGCAGAACTCCACCCGGTCGTAGGCGTCCGTTTCCTGGGCAGAGGCCCGGGTCTCCTCCCGGTTGTCATACCCGTCGCTTCTCAGTCTGACGACGGTACCCCCTGAAGCGGTTGCAGTACTTTCCGTCCATTCCTCCTGTTGGCAGGAAATAAAGGCCAGACTACATAAAAATGTGATCCAAACAATTTTTCTCATCTTGTCTCTGTTTAGTGTCAATAGGTTTGTTGTCCGTAAGTTTCAACGGTGTATACAACACACTTATTCATTCCATTGTTTGAACCCTTTCATCGACCGCTCGCTTTTTTAACGTAGGTCAATTTTGCCTCATGTCCCAATAGAAGACATTTCCTCTCTCCGGTCCGTGCACTCCCTCCCGCCACCCCGTGCACACCCTCCCGTCGGCTTTCCTACGTCGCGTCGCCTTGACGTTTTTCCTTCGCCAGGGCTGCGATGAGGTACTTGCCGCGGGCGTTGATGTCCTTCCAGCGGGTGGAGTGGAGCACCTTCCACACGTGGCCGCCCAGACGGCCGTAGTCCGACAGGCGGAGGATGGCCGACACCTCGGCAGGGTCCGTGATGCGCTTCTGTTGCAGCGTCAGGAGCAGGCCCTCGTAGTTGTGCGTCCGTTTGTTCAGCGCATAGTCCGGCGGCCCCTGCTTCGAGACCTTTTCGGCAGATTCTTCCTCCTTCTTTCCTGCTATGCTTTGCTCTACTCTACTTTGCTCTACTCTACTTTGTCGGAAAATGTCTGCATTTTCGCCCGAAATGTCAACATCCGGCGTGTCATCCGTCGTTTCCGTGGCCGGTTCCTTCGGACTGTCCTTCCGTTCCCTCTCTTTCAGTTTCGTCCGGAAGTCCTCCAGCAGGTAGGGCAGGGAGGACAGTTCCCTCCCTTTCCTGCGCTTCGTCGCGTCGAGCCAGGCCTCCTGGATTTCCGCCGAAGTCAGCACCCCCTGCTTTTCGTACAGCTCCCGGTCGAAGAAGCCCTTCTCCACCAGGATGTCCACGATGCCCTGCATCTCCTCTTCGCTCACGTCGCGCCCCGCCTTGACGGAGAACAGCGCCCGCTGCTCCCCGTTCCAGGTCAGGTAATACCCGTTCTCCTTGTAGATTTTGCACAGCAGCTTGATCACCACCGCCACGCCCTTCAGTCCGAAGCGGGCTTCCACCAGCTCCATCGCAATGTTTTCCGGCAGGTTCACCTTCAGCGGAAAGTACAATATGCCCGTATACGTCATGCTCATGGCGCGTTCAGATGATTGGTTTCCACTCCAGAAAGTTCTCCAGCAGGAAGCTGTCCCAGGCCTGCCGTTCCAGGTCCCAGTACACCACCGCGCCCTTCACCCGCCGCAGGTCATACTTGCGTCCGAAGGCATGTTCGTAGGGCAGGAGGGTGGCCCTCACCAGCCTGAACTCCCCGTTCTGCCGACGGTAAGCCACGGCCGCCTGTCCGTACTGCATGTAGTCCAGCAGGCTCTCCAGCCGTCCGGCCATCCAGACGGCACTGTTCTCACTGTAGTTCTTTTCCAGACGGATGCGTATCGCCCACCGTCTTTTCAGCGCTTCGCGTCCCGAAGCCTTTTTACCGTTTCTTTTCATATCCGATGTGTTTTTATGGGTTACGCCGCAAAAGTACACTCCCCGTTCCGCATCCGATATTTTTAAAAGAAACCTTACTTCCGTCCCCGTTCCGGTCCGCCTTTCCGCCGGTATTTCCTGAACTCCTCCTGCCGGGTCAGTTCGTCCTGCACCGCATATACATCCTTTATCAATGTGTTGTAGCTCAACGGATTTCCCTGCTCGTCCACGAACAGTCCCTTTTCAGTGAGGAAAGCGTGCGAAGGGGGCAATACTCCCGTTGCCCGTCCTGTCGAAATCTCCCGACAAATATCCCTCCATCAATAGTTTGATATACTCCAGCCTGTTTTGTGCGATGCCTTTCAGGTCCGGTTCCCTCCGTCTCCCTCTTTTTCTTATACTCCCTTCATTTCCAGCACTTTGTTCTTCCTCACCTGTTTCCATGATAACGATAGATTTAAGTATTTTGTTGGTTGTTGCGATGCCGTCTTGGCACGATAATTAAAAACATTTAAAAACTCCTATAGCCTGTTCTCCCTCTCACTTTTTCATTTCACCTGTCTTCGGGGCTTCCGTAATTCAGTAATTTCAACTTCCGTCTTTCATATTCATACATACATTCAGTTTGACCGATTTTTGTGTTTTTTCCGCAAATATATTTGTTTTATTCTATATTAAGAAATATCTTTGTCCCCGTTATGACACACCATCCTTAGGATCTGTGAGCTTAACGCTCTTGTACAGTGGAGGTTGGGTAGGGTTGTATCCTTCTTGAAAAAAGATTTTACGGTTGTTTCCTGCCCGGAAATGACCGGAGAAGAAGAAATACCCTTACCTCATCTTCACTGCAAACCATAAAAATTAAAAACGTTAATCAGTAAAACAAACCGAATTTAGAATTTGTAAGAACGTACACGGATACATCCCTTATTGTCATCCCGCACTCGATGCGGGATCCAGTACCCGTCAATCTCACATTTTCAATTTTCAATTTTTAATTCTCAATCCCCTCGTGTCCTCCTCCGTCTGGTACATCCTCCGTACATTCAACTGTCAGGAACTGAAGCTCAGCCAGTTTCTCACCGAGAAAGGCCGTCCGCACTTCATTCCCATGATGTACGTCGAGAAGCCCGACCGTCAGGGGCGTGCCCGCCGGGTGTTGCAACCTGTGGTCCACAACCTTCTTTTTCTGGAGAAGGACAGCAGTGAGCGCAGTCTGCTCCAGGTCCTGTCCGAGTGTCCCTATCCGTGGTACATACCCCGCAAGGAAGGAACTTCGGAGCTTTACGAGATACCGAACAAGGAGATGGAAGAGTTCCGCGCCCTGTGCGACCCCAATTTCGACGACTCCCACTTCATGAGCCAGGACGATGCCAATGCCAAGCCCGGTAAGATGGTCCGTGTGGTCCACGGCCCTTTCGCCGGTATGACCGGCAAGCTCCACCGTGTGCGCAACAAGTATTATTTCATCAAGACCCTGGCCGGATTCGGCGTCATGATCCGCATCTCCCGCTGGTACTGCCAGGTCCTCGACCGTGAAACTTCACTTTAAGACTTTTACATACGTGCTTTCCGACAAGATCCAACAACTTTACACCCTCTGCCACGACCTGCTCTACCTGGGCATGGACGGCAGTCCCGTTTACACCAACGACCTCTCCCGCCTGAATCGCGACGTCTACCGTCTTTGCAACGAGATTTACGACGGCGGTTTCCAGGGCACTACGCCCGACGAGGAAGGTCTTCTCTGCCTTTCGTTGCTGAAAGGTTACGCCTCCACCTATTGCGATTACGGCGACAAGCAGAGCCGTATCCAGGCGGTGCTCCAGCGCATCCGGGCCGTACTTCCCCAGCTGTCCAATTCGCTGCTCCGTGTCCGCCTGCTGGTGTGGACCTACAGCGAGACGTTCGACGATTCGCTGGCACGGGAAGCTCATGCCCTGATGGAGGCGTGGGGAGATGTTGCGATGTGGACGGAAGATCAGAGAGAGATACAGGAAGAGCTGAGGAACTTTGAGGAGAGTAGGGAAGAGTGGGAGGAATGGGAAGAAGAGGTGAAAGAGTAGGGTGAAGAAGTGAAAAATCGGAAATGACAAAAGCATTGTTGTTTGCCGATAAAACGGGAGGACTCCCGTTATGCTTTGACAATGAGATAGATTTGAACTAAGAACGATGGTAACCATCTCCCATACCGACTTTACGTCGAACATTCCCCTGGAGGCCATTCTCCGGGTGAAAACCAAGGAAAAAATTGTCGGTATCATCACCAAGCTGGGCGCCTATATCAGCCCCAATCTGAAGAAAGACGAAACCGCTCGTCGTGCCGCCGCTATCCTGCTTGACGACCCGCAACTGGTGCTCGACGACCTCAACAAGGATGAACTGAAACTTGTCAAGGAGTTTGTCGCCGCTGGTCCCAATTCCTATATCACCCGCAAGATGCGCAAGATGCCTTACAAGCTCCAGAAATACGCCCTCGTCCTGACCTACGAGGACTTTGACGCCCAGCTCTGGCAGATGCTGATGCCCGATGCCGTGCGCCTGGCCTTTGCTCCATACATCGACGGGGCGATAGCCTTCAAGGAGAAGTATCCCCGCAAGCTGACCCGGAAAGAGCGGCTGTTGGCCGAATGGATGAATCTGTTGCCGGGCAAGCCGGAGGAGTGAGTGTTTTTCCATCTGTCATGCTGAGCGGAACGCAGTGTAGTTGAAGCATCTCATTAATCATTTACCATTAACCATTTTCCATTATTAAATGGGCTGTCCCTATGGGGTACGTCAAAATTGGACGTTTACTTTGGTTCTCAGGAAACCTTTGCAGGCATTCTGAGTGTTTCGTGTATTCTCATTTTTAAATAAATCCCTATGAAAGGTATCGTATTAGCCGGTGGTAGTGGTACTCGTTTGTACCCCATCACCAAAGGTATCAGCAAGCAACTGATTCCTATTTTCGACAAACCGATGATCTATTACCCCATCTCGGTGCTGATGCTGGCGGGTATCCGCGAGATTCTCATCATCTCCACACCTTACGACCTCCCGGGCTTCAAACGTCTCTTAGGTGATGGTTCAGACTACGGCGTACGTTTTGAATACGCCGAACAGCCGAGTCCGGATGGACTGGCACAGGCGTTCATCATCGGAGCGGACTTCATCGGCAATGATTCAGCTTGCTTGGTGCTGGGCGATAACATTTTCCACGGCAACGGGCTGAGCGCGATGCTGAAAGAAGCAGTACGTACTGCCGAAGAGGAGAAGAAGGCGACGGTGTTTGGCTACTGGGTGAGCGACCCGGAACGCTACGGCGTGGCAGAGTTTGACAAGCAGGGCAACTGCCTCTCCATCGAGGAGAAGCCGAAGCAGCCAAAATCGAACTATGCGGTAGTGGGTTTGTATTTCTACCCGAACAAGGTGGTGGACGTGGCCAAACACATCAAGCCGTCGGCACGTGGGGAACTGGAGATTACGACCGTCAATCAGGAATTCTTGAAAGACGGGGAGCTGAAGGTGCAGACCCTGGGTCGCGGCTTTGCCTGGCTGGATACGGGTACGCACGACTCGCTGAGCGAAGCGTCGACATTCATTGAGGTGATCGAAAAACGGCAGGGCCTGAAAGTTGCCTGCCTGGAAGGCATTGCATTCCGCCAAGGCTGGATTACAGCCGACAAGATGCGGGAACTGGCACAGCCGATGCTGAAGAACCAGTACGGGCAGTACCTGCTGCAGGTGGTGAACGAGGTGGAACGCACCGGAAAAGCCAATCTTTAAAATAAATATATGTCATCATTTCAACGCACTATAGTAATTACCGGTGGAGCCGGTTTCATCGGCAGCCATGTGGTCCGCCTGTTTGTGAACAAGTATCCGGAGTATCGCATTATCAACCTGGACAAGCTGACGTATGCGGGCAATCTGGCCAATCTGAAAGATGTGGAAAACAAACCGAACTACAAGTTCGTGAAGATGGATATCTGCGATTTCGACGCCTTCTACCGCCTGATGCAGGAGGAGAAGGTGGACGGCATCATCCACCTGGCAGCAGAGAGCCACGTGGACCGAAGCATCAAGGACCCGTTCACCTTCGCACGGACGAACGTGATGGGCACGCTGAGCCTGCTACAGGCGGCGAAGCTGTATTGGGAAAGCCTGCCGGAGAAGTATGAGGGTAAGCGCTTCTACCACATCTCGACGGACGAGGTGTATGGGGCACTGGAGATGACGCATCCGGAAGGCATTGAGCCGCCGTTTACGACGAAGGCATCGTCGGGCCAGCACCACCTGGCCTATGGCAAGGAGTTCTTCTATGAGACGACGAAGTACAATCCGCATAGCCCGTATTCAGCCTCGAAAGCATCGAGTGACCATTTCGTGCGTGCGTACCACGACACGTACGGTATGCCGACCATCGTGACGAACTGCTCGAACAATTACGGTCCGTACCAGTTCCCGGAGAAGCTGATACCACTGTTCATCAACAACATCCGCCACCGCAAGCCGTTGCCGGTATACGGCAAGGGTGAGAACGTGCGCGACTGGCTGTATGTGGAAGACCATGCACGGGCCATCGACGTGATTTTCCATAATGGGAAGATTGCGGAAACCTATAATATCGGTGGTTTCAACGAGTGGAAGAACATCGACATCATCAAGGTGGTAATCAACACAGTGGACCGTCTGTTGGGCCGCAAGGAAGGGGAGGATATGAATCTGATAACCTACGTGACAGACCGTCTGGGCCACGACATGCGCTACGCCATCAACTCGACGAAGCTCCAGCAGGAGCTGGGCTGGGAGCCGAGCCTTCAGTTTGAGGAAGGTATTGAGAAGACGGTGCGCTGGTATCTGGACAATCAGGAGTGGATGGACAACGTGACTACGGGAGATTATCAAAAATATTATATTAATATGTACGTAAGAAAATGAAGAAAAAAATAGCTATTATTGGTGGTAGTTATTTGCAGCTTCCAGTTGTATTAAGAGCTAAAGAGCTGGGTTACGAAGTTCATTGTTTTTCATGGCGTGACGGTGCGGTGTGTGCGGAACAAGCGGACTTTTTCTATCCCATCTCGATCATTGAGAAAGAGTTAATTCTGCAGGAGTGCATGCGTATCGGGATTGATGGGATTACTACTATTGCCAGTGATGTGGCAGTTTTGACGGT
>ULXT01054116.1_pt1 | contig 34247 bp, 37 predicted proteins | sample 1961571 | NCBI WGS metagenome assembly ULXT01 (sample SAMEA4835846, study PRJEB28245) | human gut metagenome | biome: gut microbiome; material: fecal sample | place: Denmark | collected 2008
TTTACCGTCAGGTTAATTCCCTTCAATATTTCTTTGCCATTAATCGAGGCATGTAAATCTTTTATTTCTAACATAAACTTTATAAATTAAGAATGAAGAATGAAGAATGAAGAATCAACAGATTCCTCATCCCCCATTCCTCATTGCATATTTAATTCATCATTCTTCATTCTTAATTCTTCATTATCCTACGCTTCCCTCCAACGAAACCGAAAGCAGTTTTTGAGCTTCTACGGCAAACTCCATCGGAAGTTTATTCAATACTTCTTTTGCATAACCGTTTACGATCAAGCCTACAGCGTCTTCGGTCGGGATGCCCCGCTGGTTACAATAAAACAACTGGTCTTCCGATATTTTCGAGGTTGTCGCCTCATGCTCTACCACTGCAGTCTCGTTGTGAATATCCATATAAGGGAATGTATGCGCTCCGCAATGGCTTCCCAACAGCAAAGAGTCGCATTGGCTATAGTTACGGGCATTATCCGCCTTCTCTGACACACGCACCAATCCACGGTATGAATTCTGGCTCCGTCCGGCACTGATGCCCTTGCTTACAATTGTCGAACGGGTATTCTTTCCTAAATGAATCATCTTCGTCCCCGTATCCGCCTGCTGGAAATTGTTTGTGACGGCAACCGAATAAAACTCAGCCGTCGAGTTGTCTCCGCTCAAAATGCAACTGGGATATTTCCAGGTAATTGCCGAACCGGTTTCAACCTGCGTCCACGACAGTTTACTGTCTCTTCCCTTACAGTTGCCCCGCTTGGTCACAAAGTTATACACGCCTCCTTTACCTTCAGCATCACCCGGATACCAGTTCTGTACCGTCGAATATTTGACTTCAGCCCGATTCATTACCACAATCTCCACAATCGCGGCATGAAGTTGGTTCTCGTCACGCATCGGAGCCGTACAACCTTCCAAGTAAGACACATAGCTGTCATCATCCGCCACGATTAGCGTACGCTCGAATTGTCCCGTATTTGCCGCATTGATACGGAAATAAGTCGAAAGTTCCATCGGACAACGTACACCTTTCGGAATATAGACAAACGAACCGTCACTGAACACTGCCGAATTAAGTGCGGCAAAGAAATTATCGCGATAGCCTACTACCGAACCTAAGTATTTCTTCACCAAATCCGGATGTTCACGCACAGCCTCGCTCATGGAGCAGAAAATAATGCCCTTCTCCATCAAGGTCTCTTTAAATGTTGTCTTGACCGAAACAGAGTCCATGACTGCATCTACAGCCATACCACTCAAGGCAAGTTGTTCTTCCAAGGGAATGCCCAACTTATTAAACGTTTTCAATAGTTCCGGGTCTACATCCTCCAGGCTTTTCGGACCGTCTTTCTTCTTTGTCGGATCAGCATAATACGAAATAGCCTGATAATCGATTTCAGGAATCGTCAAGTGCGCCCATGTCGGCATTTCCAATGTCTGCCAATACCGGAATGCCTTCAATCGGAAGTCAAGCAACCAGTCTGGCTCCTGTTTTTTGGCAGAAATCAACCGCACGACATCTTCGTTCAGCCCTTTTTCGATTATATCAGTCTGAACATCCGTCGTAAATCCGTACTTGTACTTTTCCTGGGTTAATTCTTTTACATATTTATTGGGTTCTAACTGCATATATCAATTGATTAATTTTTTCGTAACGTCCTTTATGACCGGATAAAAATAGCTTGCACTATCCTTTACCGGAATATATAACAAAGATTGTTGCTTATTGGTTGAGGTGATTAAGCTATCTTCAGAATCAATAAATTCCAGACAATGGATGGCAATGCTCACTAATAGCATATACTTGACAGCTCCCAATCCTGCGCCTAAGAGCCGATTGACCCATCCCAGCTGCAATCCATTCACGATACGGGTCAACGCAGAAGACAAAAAAAGAAAAACAACCGGCACCAATACGCCGATTAGAATAAATGCCAATATACGGGCAAACGTAACCGAAGTGCCTAACTCTTCACCCAGTCTGTCCCCCACAACCACAAACAAGGCACGTGCTACCAGCAAACCTGTAAGCAGTCCCACAATGGAAGCCAATTGCCGGATGGCTCCTTTTATACAACCTATGGCAACTCCCAAAGCAATTATACCTGCTATAAACCAGTCTAGCGGAGACACTTTCTAATTAACAATTAATAATGAATAACTAACAATGAACAATGAATAACGAAGATGCATTCCTTCCACTCGTTATTCATTGTTCATTGCTAATTATTCATTGATTATAAAGTTTGTTTCACTTCCACTTCTTCGAATGTCTCGATGACATCACCGACTTTCAAGTCGTTGCAATTGGTCAGGCTGATACCGCATTCGAAGTTGGTTCCTACTTCTTTCACATCGTCCTTGAAGCGCTTCAATGCATTGATTGCCCCTGTAAAGATAACGATACCATCGCGAATCAAGCGCGCTTTATCGGTACGTTTCACTTTACCGGTCTTCACCATCGCACCGGCTACCATACCCACCTTGCTGATGTTGAATACTTCACGTACCTCAATGGTGGCGGTTACCTGCTCTTTCATGGTCGGAGCCAACATGCCTTCCATTGCCGATTTCACTTCTTCTATCGCATCATAGATAATCGAATACTTGCGGATATCCACACCTTCTTGCTCTGCCAACTTAGCGGCATTGCTCGAAGGACGAACCTGGAAGCCAACGATAATGGCATCCGAAGCGGCCGCCAACGATACATCCGACTCAGAAATCTGCCCTACTCCCTTATGGATGACATTCACCTGAATCTGTTCGGTAGACAACTTAATCAACGAATCGCTCAAGGCTTCAACGGAACCGTCCACATCACCCTTCACAATGACATTCAACTCGTGGAAATCACCCAATGCCAAACGGCGTCCCACTTCATCCAATGTAAGCATCTTTTGCGTACGCAAACCTTGTTCACGCTGAAGCTGTTCACGCTTATTGGCTATTTCACGAGCTTCCTGGTCTGTATCGAATACATGGAACGTATCACCCGCTGCAGGTGCTCCGTTCAATCCCAGTATCAAAACCGGTTCCGAAGGGCCAGCCTCTTTCATACGCTGGTTACGTTCGTTAAACATGGCTTTTATCTTACCGTAATATTTACCGGCAAGCACAATATCGCCCACATGCAACGTACCGTTTGATACCAATACGGTAGCTACATAACCACGTCCTTTATCCAAAGACGATTCAATAATGGATCCCGTAGCTTTCCGGTTCGGATTGGCTTTCAAATCCAGCATCTCGGCTTCCAACAGTACCTTTTCCAGCAATTCTTTCACGCCGGTACCTTTTTTTGCCGAAATATCCTGAGACTGGTACTTGCCTCCCCATTCTTCTACCAAGAAGTTCATTTGAGCCAATTCCTCCTTAATCTTGTCCGGATTGGCATTCGGTTTATCTATTTTGTTGATGGCAAATACGATAGGGACACCGGCTGCCATCGCATGGTTAAGCGCTTCTTTCGTTTGCGGCATCACGTTATCATCGGCAGCCACAATGACAATAACCACATCGGTTACTTTCGCACCACGGGCACGCATGGCAGTAAACGCTTCGTGTCCCGGAGTATCCAGGAACGTGATGTGACGGCCGTCCTCCAACTTCACATTATAAGCTCCGATGTGCTGCGTAATTCCTCCAGCCTCGCCTGCAATGACATTTGCCTTACGGATATAGTCCAACAACGATGTCTTTCCATGGTCTACGTGACCCATCACCGTAACAATCGGGGCACGAGGCTGCAAATCTTCTTCCGCATCCGCTTCTTCCTCTACAGCCTGAGCCACTTCGGCGCTGACATATTCTGTCTTGAATCCGAATTCTTCTGCAACCAGATTGATGGTTTCAGCATCCAGACGCTGGTTGATAGAAACCATAATCCCGACACTCATACAAGTCGAGATGACCTGAGTAACCGATACGTTCATCATGCTTGCCAACTCATTGGCTGTAACGAACTCGGTCAGTTTCAGCACTTTGCTTTCTTCCTGTTCCAGTTCTTCCTGCTCCAGCTGGCGGTTCTGAATCGTTTCGCGTTTCTCTTTCCGATACTTGGCCGCCTTGTTCTTTCCCTTATTAGTCAGACGTGCCAATGTTTCCTTTACCTGCTTTGCCACATCCTCATCATTCACTTCCGGCTTCACAACAGATTTCTTAAAACGGTCTTTGTTATGCTTGCCTCCGCCTTGGGACGCATTCTTCCCTGGGCGCTCATTCTTCATGACAACACCGCCTCCGGCAGCATTGATGTCCACACGTTCCTTATTATTGATGCGGTTCCGTTTTTTCTTCGCACTATTATCCCCGTCATTTCCCTTTTCCGCCTTTTCATCGGTTTTCCGGATTTCCTTGATAATAGCGTCTTTCATCTGCTTCCGTTGTTCCAAACGCAACTTGTCCTTTTCTTCGCGTTCTTTCCGTCTTTCTTCTTTCGATTTCTTCTTCGGACGGGTAGACTGATTAAGCATAGCCAAGTCAATCTGACCTACTACATTAATCTTCGATTTAAACTCTGTCGGGCGAATCTTAAATATTCCATCATCCGTAGTTTCTTCAGCCGTCTGCACTTCAGGAGTTTCTTTTTTTTCTTCCATTAAATTAGGTTTCACGCCCTCTGCCTTTTGTTCCGGTTCAGGCCGTTCAAGGTTTTCATTTATCTGTTCTATATCCTGCGGCTTTTCTACATGAGACTCTTCATGGGCAGACACATTATCTTTCTCTCCCACGTTTTCCGAAACCAACGCTTCCGGTTCTGTTTTTCCAGCCTTCTCCGCTACCGGTCCGGCTGAAGCCGCTTTTACTTTCTTCTTATTCAAGCTATCCAAATCAATTTTTCCCACAGGCTTAAGCTGCGGAATGACATCTGCCGGAACTACGGTCTCAATCTCTTCCGGTTTCTTTTTTCTCGCCTGCAAGCCTTCTATCGAAACGGAAGCCATGTTATGTTCCTTATTCTGCCGTTCTTGAGAAATTTTTTCGGACTCTATTTTCAAATCTTTGTCTTTGCTAAACTCTTTCACAAGTGCAGCATATTGTTCTTCCGTTATTTTCGTATTCGGATTGGCTTCAACAGTATATCCTTGCTTTTGCAAAAAGTCCACCACCGTAGCAATCCCTACATTCAAATTTCTTGTTACTTTGTTCAGTCTTATCGTCATAAATCTTTCTGTTTTTAATAGAGTCCGAAAATAATTGATAATTAACAGTTAATCATTCATAGTGATGATGCCGTTTCTGGCGTTATCCACTATCAATCAACTGTCACTTCCGCTTTCCTCGAACTCGGCTTTCAAAATTCTCAATACATCATCTACCGTATTTTCCTCCAAATCGGCTTTCTCAATCAACATCTCACGCGGAGCATTCAACACGCCTTTTGCCGTTTCAATGCCGATGCCTTTGATGGCATCAATTACCCATCCGTCGATTTCATCCTTGAACTCGTCCAGATAAATATCTTCATCTACCGCATTCTCATCCACTTCACGGTATACGTCTATCGTATATTCGGTCAGCATACTTGCCAACTTGATATTCATGCCTCCCTTACCGATAGCCAATGAAACCTCTTCCGGCTTCAGGTACACTTCCGCCCGTTTTTCTTCTTCGTGCATCACAATCGAAGAAACCGTAGCCGGGCTCAATGCACGCTGGATGAACAACTGGATATTCGATGTATAGTTAATAACGTCAATATTCTCATTCCGCAATTCACGCACAATGCCATGAATGCGCGAACCCTTCACTCCCACACAAGCGCCTACAGGGTCAATCCGGTCATCATACGACTCAACCGCAATCTTGGCGCGTTCGCCGGGGATTCGGGCAATCTTCTTGATGGTAATCAAACCGTCATTGATTTCAGGAACTTCCTGTTCGAACAGACGCTGCAAGAACTCCGGCGCCGTACGGCTCAAGATAATCTTCGGATTATTGTTCTTGTTGTCCACACGTGCCACTACCGCACGCACGGTCTCGCCCTTCCGGTAAAAATCACTCGGAATCTGTTCTGCCTTCGGAAGCAACAGTTCGTTGCCCTCATCATCCAACAACAGGATTTCCTTCTTCCATATCTGATACACCTCAGCCGCAATAATAGTTCCAACCCGGTCGATATACTTATTATATAAGGAGTCTTTTTCCAGTTCCAATATCTTCGAAGCCAACGTCTGGCGAAGGTTCAGAATGGCACGCCGGCCGAACTTCTCGAAAATCACTTCATCCGTCACTTCTTCACCCACCTCATACGAAGCATCTATCTTGCGGGCTTCGGTCAGCGAAATCTGCCGGTTCGGATTGGCAAAATCTTCGTCTGCAACAACCTCCCGATTGCGCCATATCTCAAAATCTCCTTTATCCGGATTAACGATTACATCATAATTCTCGTCTGTACCGAACATCTTCGCTATTACACTACGGAACGATTCTTCCAACACGCTCACCATCGTAGTGCGGTCGATATTCTTCAGTTCTTTAAACTCCGAAAATGTGTCAATCAAGCTGACAGCAGGTTCTTTCTTCGCCATAATTTATTTAAAGCTAATTAAGTATTTGGTGTATTTTATTTCATCATACGTAAAAGTCACGTTCTGTTCTACCAGCTTCGGACGTTTTGCCCCTTCAGGCTTCACCTTTACCGTCATCGTAACGGTAAAGTTCTCCTCGTTGGCATCCGCCAGCACGCCTTTCCATTTCTTCCCGGTATTGTCCATCACCTCTACCTCTTTCCCGATGTAAATTTGATATTGTTTCAACACTTTAAACGGCTGGCCGATTCCTGCCGAACCGACTTCCAGCTCATAATCCTCGTCTTCCCGGCTCAGTCTCGATTCGATGTACCGGCTCAAGTCCACACAATCGTCAATCCATACGCCGTCCGCATGGTCGATTTCAACTACAATCTTGTCATCCGGACTTACAGAGACATCTACCAGAAAATAATCTTTCCCGTCCAGCCATTCCTCGACAATCCGGGTTACCACGTTTTTTTCTATCATGTAATACTATTAAGAATAAAAAAAGGAGCTTTACCGCCCCTCCACCTTCTCATTCATCTCGCGTGCAAAGATACAAATAATATCATGTACAACAAAATATTAGAATAATTATTTCAAGTTTAACCGTTTTTTAAAGAAGAAACGCCACGCAACGCTTCACCGCACAGCGGCCGAAACCTACAAAAAAGGCATCCGGCCTGTTTCCAGAACCGGATGCCCTGCAGGCTATGAGCAAGCCGTGTCAATTAATTGGTTCCTCCGTTGTGTTCTCGGTTATACGTTTGGGCAGATATAGACATATCTCCATATTGTCTGCCCGATGCCGAATGCCCCAATGCAGAAACGGTCCAAAGCGTTACTTGCTGCGTACCGCTAATTTGCAAAGCCGTACCGATGGGCAGAGTCACGCCAATCGGATAATTGCCTGTAGCCGTAGAGACAGAAGCGCCTGCCATTCTGGCTAATATTTCTATCAAATAAGCCGTAATCCGGTCAGTACCCGATGAAGTGATTTCCATACCGATGTGGTATGAGAAAGAAGCAGAAGCCACCGACATATCCCCGCTCCCATACAGGTTATCCCACAAGCCTTGTCCAAAATCCAAAGCAGCTGAGCTGGAAGAAGAAGACACATCCGCGTCCAAGGTCAAAGAATAAGACGTAAACTGGTCAGCCATAACAGTTACCCGACCGTTCTCCACAGTATATTCAGCATCCGTCCATTGTCCGTTTTCATACTTCCGTGCCCTTACCGCCTCTGCCATTTCCGGTTCTACATCATACGCCAAAGCGATAGGCTGCTCCAGAGTGGCATCCGCATCCGTAGTTTCTACATTCGTACCAATCAGCATCACCTCCTCGTTTGCACGCGACCTTTCTGCAGCCTCATCCATACTGTAAATAGGAGTAATCACAATCGAGCTGCCTTCCGGCAATGTTGATTCAGCCACGGTCACATCTACCGTCACGGCACCTTGCGCATTCCCTTCAATCGTTTCCGAAGTCACACTTGCTTCCGCACCTCCATCAGCATTTATTTCAACGGTCGTACCGACATTGGGCAACGCTACGTTCCATACAGCATTGGCTCCGCTTCCGCTTGCCGATACCGTAACAACCGTTTCTTTCGATTGCTTCCCTTCTGCTTCTGCCATCAACGTATAACTTCCAACCTCCACACGTTCAAATTGGAATACACCGTCCGCACCGGTTTGCATAGAAGTCCCGTTCATGCTTACAGTCGCCACAATCCCTTTACCGTCCATGCCCGTCACCCGGCCACTGATACTATGAGATACAGCTACTTCCGGCGGTGTTACACTGCTGTAATCCGGATCGTCATCACTACATCCAGCAAAACTTGTGGCAAAAGCCACACCAAGGAATGCGAACATTCCCAACTTTACAAATTGTTTCATCTTAAAATAGATTTAGTTAAACCATAAATTCAATGCTCATCTTTTTCTTTGCGGACCGTTTTCTTCTTGCCCAAGAGATTGATCTTAAAGCAAGCCCCTCCTGTAAAATGCTTCCCATCCTGCAGGCTTGCCTGCAAGAACAGATGCCTCCACAACAGGCAGTCCACTCCTATATTTATATCGTTTCCGGTATATTCCACTATTGCCCTGAAGTTTTTGGCAAACGAAGGGCGGTAAGTAATGCCTCCAACAACTCCATTCCATTTCCTGTTAAAATTCTTAATATAATGGCGATAAGTTAAATGCACCCCTAATTCCTCTTTCATCAAATTAAAATGTTTGCTGACCGCGATATAATAGTTCCCGAAATAAGATTCAACCGCATTATCATCTGTATTGAAAAGTGAAAAAGAATCAGATACATCATTGCAACCAATAACAACAGCAGGAATCCATTTCCTTTCCTTCAAAGGGTTTAGCTTTACCGAAAAATAACGGTCTTTTGTTTTCGCTCCGTGATATTTTGTATTTGGCGCATTAAATTTCCGAATTAACGTGCAAGTGTATCCCAATTCAATCCAACTAAAAGGTGTAATGCTTAAATAATAACACAAAGTATTGTATTTTTCATCTTCATAAGCAAATCCACCGTCAGGAGTGAAATGTTTATTCAAAAAATGTACGCCGATGCACGCTTCTCCTGCCTCATTCATTTCTGCTGCAGGCACATGAATCAAACCGCTCAATCCTGTATATTGTTGAGCATACAGTCTTACCAAACAGGTACAAAATAAGAAAAAAGCCAATATTCCCCTTTTCATTTGCCAGCCCCTATCTCTTTGAAATCAGGTTCCATACAATTACTACCCCATTTCAACATACTCCTGTTAAACCAACCTTCCCGTTCATTCTCTTCAGGATCTGTTGTATACATAATATTTGAATACGGATCACCATTAACCCTATACGTATAACGGAAGTTTGAAGCCGGACGGACATTGAATACCCTTCTTTTCCGTTTGTATGGAGGTATCATCATAATGACTTTAAACCCAGCGTCATTTCTTCCTAAATTGCTGTATTGCACATATACGCCTACCGTACAATGATTAAAATGCCGCATCGCTTCGACTACTCCTCCATAATCCTCATAAACAAAACGGCCTCCTCTTATTCTGAATTGTGTATTCCAGTTATTCAGGTAGACATCTGCTCCTATTAAAGCCGTAATCCTTTTAGGGGCACTTGCTTCCCAGCCTGCAGCCATTGAGCAATAGCCGGTCCAGCCTGCTTGTGCTTCTAAAGCAAGCCAACGGGTTGCGACATACATACCTTTCAAGTCCAATCCATAACGCTCCTTGCCAAATAGTCCTCCACTTGCTTTCAGATACCAGCTCGAACGGAAAACCATTTCTTTTGAAAGTACTGCCATATTCAACCGCACTTTCCGATAACGCTTGCCATAGTCGTTGTAGACCGGTATCAGTACTTGTGCCGCCGTCTGCCAACCCTCACCCAGGTTCCACTTTATGCCGGGAGTAAGATTGATTAAAAATTCATAAACACTTCCACTGATAAAAATATCCCGATAGTTGAAATCTACCCCCATAAATACATCCACTTGCCCGGCAGGTATCGATGGCTGGGCTTTTAGTGCGGTCGTTGGAAAAGAAAGAAACAGAACAAATACAATGAATAACCGTTTCATGAATATACTCTTGTAGTTGTTTATCGGCTAAAACTTCTTGCCACCTACAATAGACAAAAAAGTTTTCAGCAATATCTTACAATCGAACAGCCACGACCGGTGTTCTAAATAAAACAAGTCATACCGCAACCGTCTCAACATCTTTTCAATGGTGTCTGTATACCCATTATATAAGGTGGCATACGATGTTACCCCCGGACGGATTTGATAAAGGCATCTGTAGCGAGGATCATGTTGGATGATTTGATCGATATAAAACTTTCGTTCCGGACGTGGACCGACAAAAGCCATATCGCCGATAAATACGTTATAAAGCTGAGGAAGTTCGTCAAGATGATGCTCCCGTAAAAACTTCCCGACTTTTGTCAGTCTGGGGTCATTCCCTTCTTTGTATAGTGCGGGGCCGTATTTCTCTGCATCCAATTTCATGCTTCTGAATTTATAAATATAAAACGGGCGGCCAAATCTGCCTATCCGTTCTTGTTTGAATATCGCCGGACCGCCATCTTCCCGTTTCACGGCTATGTAGCAAATCAAGAATAAAGGAGAGAATATCACCAATAACACAGCGGCTATCAGGCAGTCACAGATTCTTTTCACGTTACGTTCAAACGCATTCATCCCATCAGGAATGAATTTTTCTTCCTTACAATCTTCCATAATTCAATGTTTGATAAAAATGTATGATGTTTTTGTGTATGATAATTCGGCTAATTCCGCAACATCTTTTTATAAACCCAACTTCTTAGACTATTGGGGATAATACGAGCTGCAATACGGATACAAATATTCATACAGGTCGTCACAAAACTGGTATATCCCAAACAGTAGAGTTTCCATAAAAAACTGATTTCCACACATGCATATTTCAATCCCCCACGTCGCTTGAACATCTTCGGCGAAAGACGGAAATACAATAGAGATTCTTGAATATTATAGAATGTAGCTCCGTTCAATAGCATTCTCACCCAGAGGTAATAGTCTTCGAAAAGATAAAAAGGAAGATAACTGCCAACGGCTTCCACTGCACTTTTACGAAACATTACCACAGGATGATTCATCGGATTTCGTTTTTTCCCGAATGCAACTATTTCTTCTGATGCTTCCGGTAGCTTCCGGGTAGACGAGACATGTGAAGTGTCTCCTTGAAATTCGTCAATCCATGCGCCTACTACATCCACTTCCGGATGTTTTTCCATGAAAGCCACTTGCTTAGCAAAACGTTCCGGCTTGCAAATATCGTCTGTATCCATCCGTGCCACCAGTTCGTATGAACAATGCTTCAGTCCTTCATTCAAAGCCCTTCCAAGACCGCCATTCTTTTCTAAAGCAACCACCTTCAGTTCCGGATGTTCTTTTTCAAACTTCGTGACTACTTGATACAATTCCGGAGTTAAAGGACCGTCTTCTACTAATACAACTTCATCCGGAAGTCGTATTTGACAGAAAATGCTTTCCAGACTTTCTTGCAAGAAAACAGGGCTCTCCTTATAATATAAGGAAAGCAAAACAGAAAATTTCATAACAAAAGCATAAGCATGTCACTTGCCTAAGAAAAGCAACGACAAATAACGGTTACTATTAATCAGCATATAGCACAAATAGCTTATTGCCAACACAGTAATACTTAAAATGAACATATACACCCCATAGTGAGATTGCAAGAACTCAATATCAAAATAAGGTTGAAGTATGGCAAGAATTGTCTGATGGATAGCGTAAATTCCCAATGTTACCCCCCCAATTTAGTAATCATTAACATTTTGTCATCTATATAATACCTAAACAAAGGCACAAGGGCAGCTATAGCAACTATTGCAACGGCAAATTTATACACATAGTTATATATTACATGACTATTCTGCGGGAGGAACAAAGGAGCATCTTTCCGCATCCACCAATATGCCATAAACAAAAACAAAACGAACAAGCATAGAGCAACCTTATGCCCTTGCTTTTCCCACAGGTTTTGATATTTTCTACCGAAATAGCCAATGGCATAGAATGGCAAATACCAAGCAATAAACTGAAACCCGAACAATTTGAATTTCAAAGTGACCATTATTCCTGCCAGTAACAACGATACAACGAAGACAATATACTCTAACTTGACATTCAAACGCGAACAGAGCGAGTCAGACAACTTCATCAGCAACACAATGAAAAACAAAGCCCAAAGAAACCATAGTCCTGTATCCGGATGCATTATTTTTGATAAAAACAGAGTCAAGTCAAGACGTATGCAACAACTGACAACCGCCCACGACAAAAATGGAATCATCAATTGTTTGAAACGCTTCCGCACTGTCTGCCATTTCATATTTGGCTTATAACTAACAAATCCACTGACACACATGAACAATGGCATGTGGAAAGAATAAATGTAACGGAAAAGAACATTGTGGTCATAATCCATATCTGTAGCTTGGATGCAATGTCCCAAGATTACAAGTAAAATAAGAAAACCTTTCAGATTATCAATGTAGTGAAGACGTTCCATATCAAATTACAATCTTATCCAACTTTGTGGAATAGGATCTTCAATTTTTGCATTCGTCCATTTTCGAGGGGAAATCACAAGCCTCTGTGGATGGCGGTTTAACCAAGCTCCCCACCAAGAAAATGATGAATTGGCGATAATATTATGATTACAGAGGCTCATCAACTGCATATCCAGATAGCTTTCTGATCCTTTGTTCCAATCCACATATACAACTTCCTTACAAGGTAACAAATCACGCAAATTACTTTTGCACCACTGTATGTCATTAGAAAAAATACAATACAATTGCGGATGTACATATTCTTCCATACAGCATATCGCTCGTTTATAATAATCCAAATCACAAATACCCCTAAATAATGGATGGTTGATGTAATCACCTCTACGGATATGTAATGAAATACTATTGGACATTCTGAGTCGTTCAGCTATCTCTACGTTCCGCTTGTTTGTCATTTTTTGGAAAGAAAACACCTTCCAAATAGATTCTTTTACTGCACTAAAATACTCCTCATGTTGCCAGTATCCGTCGTAATAACAATCCCCTTTATGTGTCAATATAGTCATATCAAGTGCTAAATTTCTTCGTTCCATACACATTGTCTTCCGTTTGGGAAGAATATATTTGCCTACTTGCCAGAACCGGTAGTTTGGATAAGGATAGGCCACTTTTATGATATCTTTCCAAGAAGCAACAGAAGGATGCTGAGCAAATATCCTGTCTATCTCAAAACCATTATGCAACGGATAGGCTCTGAAACAAGATGTGTCTATCATTACTTGTTCATTAGGGAATCGTTCTTTCAATGAAAGGTATAAGGCATACTGGAACATTTGATTCCCAAGTCCTCCAAGAATTTTTACGATTTTCATAATCTGTCAAGTATTAAAAATACCAACGAATTGCTCTCCAAAAGATGCCAATCAACTTTTTAATTTTACCGATTAAGGAATGATCGCGACCTTTATCAAAATAAGGGTCAAGTTTTACTTTATCACGAATAATTATTTTAGGTGCAAAAGGTAACTTTCCTCCTTCTGGATAGGCATAAGCAGGTGATAACCCTAAACAATCATGCTCAAATAGATATTTATTCAGATGTGATTCATCGTGGAATAATGCCACATATCCTCTGTCATAATCATAATGAATATTTCTTGAGCACTCTTGAATGAGTTTTAGATATTCCTCACATGTCCCACCATTCAAGCTACCCATATAATATTTATACTTTGTTTTAAAAGGAGGAATATACGCAGTTGATTGTTTGTTTCTGTCATAAGGAAACAAGAAAGGTGGTTTATTGAAATATCCTGGATGCAATACAGCTGCAAGTGCTTGGTCTTTGGGAAGAAACTCTTTACCAACAGGAGCGACAAACAGCATATTTGCGTTAAAGAAATACAGATAATCAAACCTTTTTAATTCTTCTTTAATCGATAGAAACATGTCAAAACGAAATAGTGAATCCAAAGGAAATCCTTTGCATTCTTTTCGATACAAATGAACTTTCACGGAATCTGAAAGTGACATATCATCGGTGAATACAAAATACTCCACGTCTGCAATATCTTTCATAAAATACTTTTCACAAGACTCATAAAAAGCCTTAAAAAATTGATTGTATTTTCCTGTACAGATGTATAAAATTGCTATTTTCATATTCAATGCTTATGTATTATCGTATTACCTTTGACATGTTCTATAATCCACTGTCTTTCATATTGATTTTGTAGTATAACAAATGTAGGCATGGCAATGTATTGGTATTTTGACTCCAGTATGTAGGTTCTATAGTTTATTGCATTAAGGACTGTAGTCATTATTCCGCACCATAAAATGATTCTTATGACTCTTGTATGCAGTTTTTCTTGCATTTCGATAGCCAATAATAAAAACACTCCTATTGTTGCAAAAATAAAAGCTATTCTAAATATCATAACTGAATTAGTAATGAACACACAAAATAAAATAAGCCACACCATGGCGAAACGAACCCATTTGGATGATGAATCAAAATATTTGATTACCAAAAACGCAAATGGAAGAAGAAACAGACGGATAGCGGTAAAAAGTATAAAACCATAAATAGTCACTTTTCCAAAGGTGTTTCCTGAAATGCTGGTTCCTCCGCCAAAATACCAATCTGCCCGTCGTCCTAAGAGAAAACTGAATCTCCCAATGATTGGTACTGCAATTACAGTGAGGCATATCAATAATATTATTGACGTCTTTCTCGATCGGCAGCATACATATAGTATAATACTAATAGGAATGAAAAAGTAAAAAGATTCATGGATTTTTGTTGCTAAAAAGGCAAATATCAAGGCTGCAATATATGATTTTTTATTTATCAACAAATGTAGTGCAAATATATATTGGTATAGTGCGAAACCATAACGTACACCAACTGTTGTTTGTATGAATTCAAAGAAACAAAATAGTATACAGAACCTTTCAAAAACCTCTTTTTGTGTATATTCCCGAGAAGAGACATTGATCATATAGTTGAATATTATAGTCAATAGGAAAAAACTTTCTGTCACATACAATAACCTGAAGAATTGATATGGTATGTGATTGTTCATCAAAATCCAGTTGGCTAATGGTACTATAAAATCCGAATTATTAAAAACTCTTTCAAAAGGCTTCCCATAGTAGTTATAGGCATTCATCGTATGCCTAAACAAGTCGGCATACGGAATTTGCAGCCAAGCAAGAAAGCCTAAAAATAATGAGAACAGAAAATAAGCACTTTTTTCACCTCTATAGATTCCTAATATTATATAAGGCAAAGCCAGTAATGGAGACAGCAGGAATAAGGCTATGGCTGTTGGCGTGCTGTATTTCAAAGCGATTGTCATGATGAACTAAGATAAAAGTATGTGTCCTATTTTACTTTTCAAACATAGCCAAGTCAAAATTAATGACACTACAAAAGATATTATAAATCCTCCAATTGGAGCGCAATTACCTCCTAATATTACTAGTAGATTTGTTTCATAATATAAGTACATCAATATGAACTGATGAAATATGTAAATGCCAAAACCATAGACAGCTAATATTTGAACCAGCCTATTTCCCAATACAGCATTTTTGATTTTAATAGATACATTGTAACTGATGATAATACCCAAAATAGCAATAGGAAATGAAGCAATATGCATTAATATTTGGGATAGACATCTTTCTTTAATAGTTAATACTTCTATTGGGGTCACATCATCCAAAAAAATCGTGAGTGGAAAAAATATTATAATGAAAACTACAATTAATAGATATAAAATACTCTTAGATTCACACCATGCATCTATCTTTCTTTTATATTTTACTGCCATAAATCCAATTTGAAAATATACCAAATAATGAAAGGCTCCTCCTATTCCTAATGATTTTATATTCCACGCTATAATCGATATAAGAACAAGACCTCCCAATAACCACCAATCCTTGAACCGAATCTTTAAGATGAAATAAGAGATTATGAATATCCAAAACAGCATTGGAAGGAACCATAAATGCAACTCTCCACTTAAAAAGGAAAATATTCCTATTGGAGTTGTTAGGGAAGCTATTTTTCCTGTAACCAATAGATAAATAAGACCAAAAACATAGCAAGGGAAAAGCAATTTTTGGGCTTTCTTTTTGGCTAATTGCTTTAATGTTTGTACTTTTTTTTGCTCTATTACTTGATACCCCCAAAGGAAACCGGATATAAAGACCCATAAAGGAAGCATAAAGCTATAGCAAAACTTCCCAATCCAATAATAAGCAGGTATATATTGCAATCCGTGAGGTTCAGTCCAAGAACCCGTGTAAATAGCAAACGAATGGAATGCCACTAAAAGGAATATGCAAAATACACGTAATAAATCAATTTCAAATAGTCGATTCATATAAATATTGAAACTATATCTCTTTTATAATCCAATGAAAAAGAGTCATCCATTGGTTTATAATATTTGACGGAATAAGTTTTTCCATCGAATTCAAAGCATTTTTTCTATATTCTTGAATAATAGGGCTGTTCGCCAATTTAAAAATTTTATTCGCATACATATCTACATGAAATGGTTTCACTAAGAGACCATTCTCTCCATCTCGTATAATCTCATGTATACTTTCAAAAGAATCAAAAGCCACTGGTATACAGCCAAATTGCATAGCTTCTGTTAATACAAGTCCCCAACCTTCATGATTGCTGGTCATACAAAAAATTGAAGACTCCTTGTAATATGGCACAGGATTTTTGAAGCCTGCAAACTCTATGCGTTTCAAGGATAATCGTTTGCTTAATTGATGCATCTGTCCACTGAATGGACCATCCCCGACTATGACCAAATGCCAATCAGGTAGCCTATCCTGCAATTTCTTCCATACTTCCAAAATACGATCCGGTCTTTTTTGGGAAAAAAGTAGCCGTCCACACCACAGTAGTTGTTTTTTCTTAGGATAATCCCGTTTCTCGTATGGAAAAGATAGCATATTGTTAATTGCCGTCAGCTTGGAAGCCTCCTTTATGCCAGATAACCGAATGTATGAATCCTTAAATTCGTTACTTAACAATACAACTTTATCACTATGCTGATAGAGTTTTTTATACATCCTGCATTGGTCATACATGGTAATATATCGTAAGGGGAAGCGCGTGCATAGATCCCGTAGCGCATTGACAAGGTTCTCTTTCAAAGACAAACATCTGAAATTCAAAAGATTCCTATTTCCTTTGATTCGCATATCCGGAGAAAAATGCAATACGGAGATCAGTTTGATGCCTGACATCAATTTTACTTCGTAACAAGTACGGTTATAAAGTTCTGAATGGGAATTCTGATTCAACAATATATCCACCTCCTCTTTCTTTATTATATCTGTCATGGCTTGTACATTTTCAATGCAATAATCCAAGGGTTTGGGTAGAAATAATTGTTTGACAGGTAGTGTATAAGGCTCGCTATAAGGTGATTTCCGGCAAGCTATAAACAGGACTTCCACTCCCTTCTTTATCAGCTCCTCGGCCAATGAAACAGAAACTCGTTCGATACCTCCTATGGTGGGGTTAAATTCCTGCACATTACAGATTGCTATTTTCATGCAAGTATGGATTTCAAGTAATTCAATGAATTTTCCCGATAAACAGACAACCGTTTGTTGACCGCTTCATAATGAATAGCAGGGGCTGCAATGGCTTCATCCACATCACTGACCACACGCCGTTCTATTCCAATGATATCCAATAGGTTGGCTATTCTGAAAACTTTAGAAGGTTCGCTGATGTAGACATAAAATGGTCTACCGAACAAGATGGAAAAGACGGTAGCATGAAAACTGTCTGTTATGACAATTTTTGCGGAGGCTATGGCATACAACCATTCTTCCACAGGAAGAAACTTCATGTTATTTCTTCGTTCCGGTTGTAAATATCCATAATGTTTACGAATAGGAAGCCCTGTTTGGATTGATAATTCTTGGACAAAAACATTCATGTCTGCTGTGTCGGACAAGGAGAGAAATAATATCTCATCCCTTTTTTCCACATTGCGTGGCAACAAATCCCTATAATCAACAAGCAATAACGTCGGATCAATCACTTCCGTAGCTTCAATGCCATTCTGCTGTAAAAATTCAACGCCAAAATTCTCACGGACGGCGATTCTTTTAAACAAAGAAAGTGCATTCATGTCCAATTCGGATTTTCTTTTCTCTGCATCTTTGATATGACCGAAGCTCGCTGCGTATGCATATCTGTTTTTTACATCGTTTTTGAGAAAAGAAAAACAGAAAGCTGCTCGCAAATTTTGGGTGATTTCCGGATTCCATACTTGGTCGCTTCCTATCAAATAATAATCATCTTTGTTCCAAGGATAAGATTCAAGTTCTGCCATAGTATGAAAATCACCGATCTGATTAGGACAATGCCGCTTACTAAACCGTTCAGTCAATGTATAACAATGGGAATATCCTTTCATCCACTTATGCAAACCAAGCATCACTCTGTATTTAGCGTTATAAGGAAAACGTCTATACTCCATGCTCAGATTGATAATATAGGGCATATGACCGAGATTTTCTATGGTTTTATACAAAGCATAAGCTTGCAACACAGCTCCGTAGTTCGGTTCTTTGTGTATAGTAAGAATATTTACCTTCTTCATTTTACGTGAATTTGATTGTAACAGATTAAAAATCGTCATCCGAATCGCAGCAAGAGTGTTCTATATCTTTAGGCAATGGATAAAATTTTGCATCTGGATTCTGATGAAAAAACTGGTGTATTTTCTTTTCCAGCAGTAAATTTTCCACTCGTCTAAATCCTGTACTGATTAATTTAGCCGGTACACCTCCGACAATAGATTCTTCTGGTATAGAAGACAAGTCTTTTCCAATCAAACTATTAGAAGCAACGATGGTCTTATCAGGTATGATTGCACCTCCGGATATGGTGGTAGAGTTACATATCCAGCAATAGTTGCCAATTGCTATAGGGCTAGTTCTGTTTTTTATTCGGTTTCGGGTAAAATCCACCAAATAATGAAAATTGGAGTCCATAATTTGAGACCGATGTGCTATACGCGAATGACAACCGATGCTTACTTGAGAATAAACCGTAATGTTGATAAAAGCCCCTATTCGTACATCATGCCCAATGTCAAGGGTTCCTTCTTCTCTGACAAGAATGTTACAACTCGTAGCAATCTTACATCGACCTCTAAATATCACTTTTCCCCAAATATTAAGTTGCGTGTTTCCCACAGCTGCTTGTGGCGCATCTGGCAGGGTCAGGTTTATGCGAACCATGCCTCTTTTGCACATCCCTGCACATTCCATTTTCCCATATTGAGAATACAATCGGGGCCAACCATAGATATAAACAGGAAAATGTACGGCTTGCCGAAACGGAAAGAAAATAAAATTGAAGTAAATCGTATACAAGGGATTCAACCAATGGCTGGCTAGTTTCCTTAATATACGCGAATACAAATACCTTAGTTTGTCCATTGTTATATTATTGATTCTTAATACATAATCGATGCAAAATGTTTAGTTTCAGATAAACCCGCAACAATAATCCGGGGAAAGACCAAGGGCTTATCTGTTGGGTAACCGTTGCATATTCTTTTTTTTGCAAAGCATGTAAAGCTTTTTTTCGACTGAAAAAATACCTAATGAATGGATAATGCGTCCAATAAATATTACGATTATGAGCCACGACTTCTTTCCATGAAACAGATTTTGCTTCCAAAGGCATTTCCTCCGCCAAAGACAATATCCTGTCATGGTGGATTATCCATACAGACAATCCTGCATGATGTTGGTCCTTGAGTGACTCATCTCCCCAAAAATCACCGATTGTGCAATCACTGTTACGGTGAAAGCCTGTGAATTTGCAATCAAGGCAAGAAGAACGTTTCAATAATTTGGAAGAAAAAGTTTTGAGTACCATATTGTCCAAACCTAAGTCTTCTATGCTTCCATCTGTTCGCACCATCTTTAGGTCATATTTGAAACCTTTGCTTTGCCAACCGTTTTCTTTGTCCCGGAATGAGAAAATGCCCTTGTATTTACCGGATTCTTGCAAATGTAACATAGGCAACATGGTCGAAAGCCCTCCACAAATGGTATCTATCGTATAGAGCCTGTCTTTCTTCATTTTTCCAAGATATGACAATAATCCTGCTACTTGGCATCCCAAACCGGAGAACAATACATACCTTCCTTGTTGCAAATCTTTTCGTACCTGTTTGTAAATACCTGTCATATCACTATGTTGATATTTCGACCCTTGCAGCCGGTATAGTTCATGTTCATCTGTAATGCGCAAGTGTTTGATTTCAAATCCTTCGATAGCTGCCCCATACACACTGCCACCTTTCCGGATGATGGAAGTTGCCAGTGAAGCAAATATCCCTCCGGAAGCACTCTGCTTGCGTTGTTCCGCATTTAGGTTCCAGGCAGCATACGGTATGGATTTTCCGATCGTTTGCACTGGGTTTAATATCGGACATACTTGCGAGCATCTTCCGCACTCCACACATTTTTCCATCAAGCTTGACACAATGGCATAATAACCATTTAGATCTACCTCTGCTTTTAATACGTTATGTGGACATGCGTCCACACAAGCCATGCAACCAGTACATTCTTTCTGTGAAGCCAATTTCATAGATGTAATTTTTTGCGTGCAAAAAACAGTACTTTATTTCGTTCGGATGTAGTCATTCCCAATAACCATATAACAGCCGTGCAAATAAGAAATGATATAGTCATGCGAACAAGAAACAGAAGCAATCCTCCTGTGGGTAAAATACTTATGATATAGAATTCCGCCAGGATAATCACAATAACAGTGGGGAGTATCATTTTCAACAAATTGCCAAGATAGATTCTCTTATCAAGGTATATTTGCTGGCTGACAATGGCAAGACGAGCGTAAAATGCGAACACAGCCACGATGCACATAACAACAGATGCAATATAAGGATTTTCATAAATCTGTAAGGCAAGGACAGCTAGCGGTAATGTCAGCATATTTATAGTAGCAACAACCAATTGGTATTTCCTGATATGACCAGTGGCCATCACTCCAATCAACAATGTGTTCGAAAGAGTTCCTATAAGTGCGTAAATCAGCTCCAAGCGACATAACCATGGGGTATATTCCGGCACTTGGACCAACCATATCCGGAGAATATCCTCCATATTGAACAGGAAAGGAACAGCCAAAGCAAACAACAAGAAAAATGAAAGCCGGGAGCCCATGATGATGTATTGATGCATCCGCCGGTATTCCTCGGCGGCATACGTTTTTATGATTTGAGGTTTCAGGGATTGCTGGAAATTTCCTGTAAAAGAGGCTAATGCCCCATTTACTTGCGTCACAATACCCCTTGCTGCATTGATTACCACACCAAAATAGAAATTGAGAACCATATTCATCCCTTGGGATATGACCACAGAAGATAGTGTGCCGAAAAGATTCCAGCCGGAATAAACAAAAATTTCATGAACCTTGGTGCTTTTCCAGTTGTTACGTAGACGACATTCCGGAAAGTGCTTGTAGCTATAAAGCCTGTAACATAATTGTGTGACGAAAACCACTGCGAACATTAATCCTGCATAGAGGATAAGTTTGTCTGCAAGAATTAATGGTAATAGGAATGCCACGGCTAATTGTAAGAGTCCTTCCACTATGCTGATTAAAGCAAATGCATCCATCTTCTCATTGGAGATAACAGCAGCGTTATAGGGAACCGTGAGGGTCTTGCACAACAAACAACCTAATGAGAACTGAAACACAACATGTGCTGCGGCAATACGTGAAGGCTCTACATTCAAATAAGTATTGATATAGAATATGCCCACACTCTCCGCTATAATAAAAATAATGCAAGCTATAATTGCATGGGTGACACAAAGAGAATTGAATACAGAATTTTCTTCTTCGGCGTTTCCCTTCCCTTTTGCAAAAGAAAGGTAGCGCTGGGAGGCTCCTGTCATAGACATATTGAGGAAACCTAAAAAAGCTACGACAGAACCGACTACTGAATAAAGCCCAAAATCGTCTGCTCCTAATGCATCAAGTATAATTCTTGAAGTGTATAAATTGACTAATATCAGAATGCCCATTCTGATATACAGCATCAATGTATTTTTAACAATGCGCTTATTGTTTGAAGACAGATCTTGCATGGATTAACAAATGAATAACTGAAAAAAGTTTTTTCAGAACTTCTGTAAACATCCAATTCCGCACACCTTGTACTTATTCTCAAACAGGCTGTAAAGGACATTATCCTTGTAACAGAATGTCTGGAAACTCTCGCATTTCGGTAGACCTCAACCTTTTGTAACAGATGAAAAGCCTTTCAAAATCTTCGCTTCTGCACACACTTTATTGATTTCATGTTGATAATGCGAAGATAGGAACATCTATCTAAATGAGTAATAAGTCAGTTTTGAACGCTTACTTATCAATTGGCATATACGGCAACACTGCTCCTTCCCTACATTTTTTAAAATACTCTTGAGCAGATAATAAACAAATTTTATAGGTACCATCTTCCTCTCTGCCAAAAATTGGAATATAAAATGGACATGAAATATCAGAGTATATTTCATAATCAAACTTTTCTAAGCCACCTTGATCCTCAATTATAGGAAAAATGCGTAAATCATCCAAATCTTCTATTTCCGAAAGTTCTTTTGTTTTATCTTTATATTTTTGTTCCAAACGTGCATTCAAAAAAACTTTCATACTCTCATTGTCATCTTGTTTTTCCGGATTTACATTTTGCAAAGTAACAACTTCATAACCAATTCTTTTATTATCAACTTTATGCCATACTACATAGTCAATACTTTTTCCATTTTCCAATTTCGTCTCTATTTGTACAACTTCAATGTTCTCACAGTTACATAAGAAATTGAAGACAAGCAACTCATTAAGTGTATTCTTAAAATCACTATTAAGATCTGTAGTTGCTTCCACCGTAGTCAAAAGCGCAACAATCTTCCCTTCAATTTGTTTTGCTATTTGCTTGTTATAAGAAGAATAGGCTATAGCATCCTCTATTGCCTTGTTTAATCCAAGCAGCCAGCATTTATAGTGTTGTGCACAAGGATGTTCTTGGTCAGGATGAATTGCTGCTACAGCTAAATCGATCACCGATTTAGGCGGTATGACACCTTCTTTCAACATCTCCAGTCTTTTCTTATAAGATTTCTTTATACGTTCCCAATCCCTGGTACGTAAATGCGTCATATAAGGAATTAAAGAAATCAGTACTTGTTTAATATTGTTGAAATTCTGCTCAAATTCATTCATAATCATAGGCATGAATATTTATGAGTTTACTAAATTACTATTTATTCATTTTATTAATCTTACTAACCTAAAATCTGAAGCATTCTTGCTCGTGACAGACTTAGTGATTGCAGTAAAAGCTTTCAGATCAGAAGGGAAACCATAATCCTCCGGCTTCAGTTGAAGTTCATCGACACATTTCAAGATAAAACCGTCCATGGCCGGACTAACCATAATCAGATAATGGGGACGTTCATTATGCTTCATCAGCTGCAAAGACTCTGTAGAGATGACCTCATGAAAACCATTCACATACCTTACTTGCCGTTTATCACGGTCTATAATTCCTACAGCAAACTTGTCCGCGAACAATTTATCCATCTTTCCGACAACAGTATTGCAGCCTTTTTGATGGTTACATCCTTCTGTATTTATCAAAGTCTCCACCAAATTGGTGTCGATGTAACACTCCGGCAAGATATACAGGTCTTTCATTGCTTCAGATAGGTTTCCAGATTGAAAAACAAATCAACCCCATATTCATAAATTTCCTGCACTTCATTTCCTGTCAGACGCTGTATGACCGTGTTGCCTCGCTGCATATCCACCAAATAAATAGCTACTTCGTCCTTTCCGCTTTCCAATAAAGCATTGACAATATAGGGGCTATGCGTCGTAATAAAGAACTGATTCGTAACCGCATCCAGAATATCCTGTACGATACCTGTTATATAAGGCGGATAAGAATGCGCTTCAGGTTCTTCAAACAACAAGACACTATCCCGGTTACTTCGTATAGCCGCTTTGTAGAATATTACACGCTGCAACGTATCTGCCAATGCGGAAAACGGCATCAAAAAGATTTCACCGTTTTCTTTTTCCCGCATAGACTTGATTTCCATGCTGCCGACATCAAACACCGGACGCAAGTCATATTGAGCAAAGATCTCTTTTAATTCATTTGTCAGTGCCGGAAGACGTGAAACCGTATTCATTAAGTTACCTCCACCCGGCGGCAACAAATAATTCACCAGATTGGTTTCCACCTGGAAAGATGTCGGGAAAAAGTAACTTCGGAAAGGATTGAAACTGACATCCGAAACAGCCTTACGGGAAAGTGGCAGTCCATTATCATTGTTAAAAGACAAACTAACAGACTCCTTTCCATATTCAATACTTGCCTCAATAGTGTTTTGAGCTGTCCATACAACCGATGAATGATAAGAACCGGCACTAACCTCAACCGGAAGGGTCATCTCGCCGTTTGTAAACAGCTCGGATGCATTTCTTACCCGTATAAATGACTGCATTTCCTTCTTTTTAAGATATTTCAAATGAGGCAAGCAGAATAAAGAAAGAGCTTCCAACAAATTGCTCTTACCCACATTCGGTTTGTGCCTATAAAAAGATTGATGCGTTTGCAATCAGACAAACATGCTTCTTTCAATGATTTGAAATTCTTAATCAAGACTTCTGGAACAGGCAGATTCATCGCTTAGTATATTAGTGGTTCAAGAGACAAAGATACTGTTTTATTTCCACATAACCTATAATCGTGCAAACTTTGTATGTTTTAATGGCACACAGAGTACTTACTTTGCCAACAAAGTATATCTTACTTCGCCAACGAAGTATATCTTACTTTGCTGATGAAGTATATCTTCTATCGCCGATGAAGTAGTACTTCCTATTTCCGTTGTTTGGGCCGGTTTGCCAACGCATCGTTAATGCGGGCGCGAATGTTGCCGATACTGGTGCCTTTGGAGAGTCTTTTCGCGAATGGGAGAAGGAGGCTGATGAAACGCCCCTTCACGATTTCTTCTTTCATCAGCCGGGGTTCTTCTTCCTGCATCTGCACCACTACTTTTCCCAACTCGGTTGCCGACCGGCATTCGCCAATCAGACTGAGGTAACGGGGCAGGTTCTCCTTATTTATATATCGGAGCAGCCTGTTCGTTTCGGGAAGCGGTTCTTCCGCTTGCGGATTGTCCGGAAGATTCTTCTCGGCAAACCGGTCGCCAGTGAAGTTCTGAACGGCTTCTGTGGCGTTGGGAAGGATTTGGTTGTTTCCTTCGTTTATGTTTATGGTTATATCGGACATGTGGTTTATATTAGGTACCAGGTATCAGGTACTAGTTGACTAGGTTTTAAATACATTCAGTAAAACTATTCAGAACCTCGTCAACTGGTACCTTGTCAACTGGTCAACTGTATTCAGAATAAATGATTTATCAATGGTTTATCAACGCTTGTCAATGGAATTGATTTCGCCCCTGCGGTGCAGTAGCTTTGCATTGTCAAAACGATGAAGCGCGCAACATCCGGTAAGTTTTTGAGTTCTTTAGTTTTTTAGTTTTTGAATTGCTCACTTAAAAACTTAAGGACTTACAAACTAACAAACTGACATTTAAGTTTAACCATTTAAAATTCAAGAAGTATGATTAACTATTCTACATTTCTTTGGAAAAATCCGCAAGACGAGAACGCAGTGGAAAAAGCGTATGCCAAAAACCAAGTAACCAAGGTGATGACCTTTGACGAGTTTGTAAAGCACATCGCCAACCACAACGGGGTGTTTACCCGGGGTACGGTGAAAGGCGTGGTGAGCGATACGTGCTCGTGCCTGATAGAGATGCTGCTCAACGGCTACAAGGTGCAGTTCGGCGAACTGGGTATCTTCGGTATATCCATCACCTGCGACCCTGCCGAAACGCTGGCAAGCTTCACGGCTGCCAACATCAAGGAGGTGAACATCCTGTTCACGCCGGGTGAGGACTTCGAGAACCTGCGCTCACGTGCCGAATTTAATCCGGTGGCAAGCCGCATTGCCCAAAAGGCTACCCTTAAAGCAGAGAAGTCGGGCGAGACTACCGTGGACTTGGAAGCGGCGAAACGCAAGCCTTCGGAAGAGGATTCACAAGAAACCGGAGCGTAAGGTTTTTAAATAAGAACTGAACACAGAGACACGGAGGCACAGAGTTTTTTAATTAAAAATCGAGAATTAAAAATTACGATGTACATGAATAATTTTCAACTTTTCATTTTTCACTTTTAATTTCTCTGTGCCTTTGTGCCTCTTTGTTCAATATCCATCATTTATGCGATTATTTATCATTATTATTCATTTAACCACAAAGCGTATGAAAACAAATTGGAAAAACATTTTGCTTTATGTCGTCAAGTTCATCGAACTGTTGATTACCGGTGCCGCAGGAGGGGCACTTGGCAGCAACCTATGAGAACCATTACCTTAATTATCGTGCACTGTTCCGCCAACCGGGCGGGCAGTGCCCTGCGAATGGCGGACATCGACCGCTACCACCGTTCCCTTGGCTGGATAGGCTGCGGATACCACTACGTCATCCCTACGGACGGGACAATCGAACCCGGCAGGCCGGAAGAAATGACCGGGGCGCATTGCAAGCACCACAACCGGCACTCGATAGGCATCTGCTACATAGGCGGTTTGTCTGCGGACGGAAAGCCAATGGACACGAGAACGGAAGCGCAACGCATTGCCTTGCGAAGTTTGCTGGAACAGCTTCACCGGAGATATCCTCACGCCCTTATCGTAGGACACCGGAACCTGGACCCGCAAAAGGCTTGCCCTTGTTTCAACGTGGTGAGCGAGTATCATGACTTAAATTCTTATTAGAATGCTAATCTTATTCCGGGAAATGCGTTGCCGACATGCCTTGCAACCTCCGCAACGTGTTTTCCGGAATTTGTTTGCTATGCCATTACGCCAGTTTCTATTTCATTTTTAAGATATTGAAAAACATAATAGGAACTTTGATAATATAATCCGGAGCGTTCATCTTCCAATTTACGAAAAGTGTCAGACATATAAAGTTCGTCCAACGCCCGTTGATAATCCCAGCCATATTCATTCATTAGCAATTGGATCAAATCAATGGCAAGACATTCCACTTGAAACTGAAAATCCTTGTTCATCTTACTTTCTTTAAAAGTTGAATGGCTCGTTCTGTTCCAAAGAAATATTGGATAGTCGGACCTTTAATGTATGATAACTCTCGTACTAATTGGGAAATATCAATATATCCCAACGTAAACCGACGAAGTTGGGCACCTACCGCATCATCGGCTATAGGACCTATTACAATATCGTATGGATGAGCCGGCACATCTGTCATATTATTGCGATTTAATACAATAAAATCAGCCCATTCTTCCGTATAATATTCAAAGATTTTTACCTTCAGTCTGGTTCGAACAAGTATCTTTCATCAAATTCAAACACCGAAACTACAGGTTTCCCACATCCCATTCTGTAAGTCGTAAGTTCTGCCATCTTTTGAGCCTGTTCCTTCTCCTTACTTAAATAGAATCCTTTGCCAAAATCTTTTGCTTTTTTTGATTTTTGCAAATCAATCACGTCTATTTGCACATTTGACCCATGGAATAACTTCATGCGATAGCTCCTCCATTCCTATGACATATCATAGTCATATCGTCCACCGCATCCTCAATGGAAAGCTGGTGCTCGGCCTCATAGAACTTAACCAGAAACTCAATCCCTAAAAAACGCTTTAAATAATGGTACGCCTGACTGTTTGTCAGCGAATGACGCGCGGCAAATTCCCCCACACAACTGACAATATATTCTATCCGATTAGATATTTCTTTCTGTCCCATAATCAATTGTTTACAGTTGACCGCATCAAAGATAACAATCAACCCATTCTCTGCCAAATATTTCCGCCCTTTATTTTTCGAACATCCTTTTGCAGAAAGTCATTTAGCATTTCCAACTTGTGCAAGTCGCTCCCTGCAAAATCGTACATTTTCTGTTCCAGCAATTTATGGGCAATATGCCGGGGACGGTCACCATACGTCCCAGCCAATGAAAATAAGTTCAACTGGAACTTCACCCCCATTGTTTTCAAGTAGTTGTACCTGTCTCTTTCCATATATGCATAGCGTTCCGGATGGGCAAGTACGGGGAAATAGCCTTTCATACGGATGCGCAACAAAAGGTTCTGAAGTCCCATAGGAGGATTATAATAACTGGTTTCTACCAAAAGATGATCGCCGCCCGGACCGAACGGAAGGAAATCATTCTTCGCCAACCGTTCCTCGAACAAGCTGTCCAGCATGTTTTCGGAAGAAAGGTGCAGGCGGATGTTCCCTTTGTAGGCATCCTGTAACTCGCGGAACTTTTCTTTCAGGAAACCGGTGGTGTTAGGGATGTCTTCCATGACGTGAGGAGTCAGCCATACTTCCTTTACTTCCAAGCGTTCATACGCTGCGAGTATCTGCAGGGCTTCTTCCATAGTCTGCACCCCGTCGTCCACTCCGGGAAGGATGTGGCAATGCCAATCAATAAAGCCCCGGAAGAAACCGCTTTCCTCCAACGTTTGCTTTTTCCGAAACAAAAACATAAATTGAACAGGCAATTAATAATTAATCATGAACAATTAATACCCATCAAGAATGAAAGGATATGCATATAATTATTCATTGTTCATTATTAATTATTCATTGTTATAGTAGTTTTTACTGCCGTATCCGTAGTGATAGCCATACTTGTAACCGTACTTATAGCCGTAACGGTTATTGCCGTCTAACGTTCCGTTCAGGATAACCGCCATGTTCTTGAAACGCTTCTCCTGATAAATGGTTTCCAGTTCGGCAAGCATGCTCCGTTCCAACAAACCGGCACGGACAACAAAGAGGGTACGGTCTGCCACCTTTTCGATAATCTGCGTATCCGCTACAATCTCGATAGGCGGGCAGTCGATGAAGATATAGTCGTAACGGTCACGCAAACCGGCAATCAGTCTGGCAAAACGACCTTCGGCAAGCAGTTCGGTCGGATTGGGAGGCAATGTGCCTACAGGCAGTATATACAAACCCGGACATTGGGGAATTTCTACCACGGCAGTGTCTATCGCATCGGTCTTTCGTCCGAGATAGTCGCTCAACCCGGTTTTAGGAGAATTGACAAACGCCGAAACGGAGGCTTTGCGCAAGTCGCCGTCTATAATCAAAACGTTCTTTCCCTTTAAGGCAAGGCTTCCGGCAACATTAAGAGTAAGGAAGGTCTTTCCACTACCGGGATTGAACGAAGTGAGCAGAATGACGTTCGCCTTTTCGTTCTCGCTCGTCATGAATTCCAGGTTCGTACGCAACACACGGAAGGCTTCGTTGATGATGTTCCGCTTGCCCTGCTTCACCACAATGCCTTGAGGCGCATCATACGTTTTCGGAGCAAGAAGATGTTTCCGATGAGGCTTTCCAGCCAATGGGATTTCACCGGCAAAAGGCATGGACAAGGCTTCAAGGTCTTTCTTGCCACGTACTTTTGTATTCATGTTCTCACGGACAAAAACAATGACTACGGGAATCAGCAAGCCTAAGGCAAAGGCGACAAGCAGGATGTTGCGCCGCACGGGAGCCGTAGGAAGCATACTGCCCGTAGGCGGAGTAATCACACGGGTATTATACGCCGTAAAAGCTTGCGACAATTCATTCTCCTCGCGTTTCTGAAGCAAGAAGAGGTAAAGCGCTTCCTTCACTTTCTGCTGGCGTTCTACCGACAGCAGGTACTTGGCTTGCGAAGGGTTGGCAGCCAAGCGTTCGGTAGTCTGCTGTTCGCTGCGCTGAAGGCTGCGGATGCGGGTATCCAAGGTCACCATCAGGTTGTCTACCGACGTGATAATGGCACGGCGCATGGAAGCAAGCGATTGGTCCAGGTCTTTTACCAGCGGATTCTGCTCGCTACTGTTCGCCACCAGGTTATTGCGCTGCAGCTGCATGGTATTATATTCGCCAATCTGCTGCTCGATATTGGTGCTTTCGATACCCGAATTGGCAGGAAGCAACTGGTTGCGGCTGCTGGCTGCGGTAAGGTAATTGCGGATATAACGCGCCATAGACAACTGGGTGTTAAGTGCCAATATCTGCGCATTGGTCTCGCTGCTTTGTGCCATATACAGATTGGAAGCCGCCTGCACATCGGGCAGCAGATGCTCACTCTTGTAAGAAGAAATATTTTCATCCACATTACCCAGTTCTCCTTCGATAACTCCCAACCGCTCGTTAATGAACATGGAAGTGCTGACCGCAATCTGATTCTTGTCTTTCACCCAATTTTCATTGTATACGGCAATCACGGTGTTCAGCACATCTTCGGCACGCTGAATGCACACATCTTGAAACGAGAGATTGATGACCGTAGATTTCTCGTCGCTCAACACAACCGACAAACGGGATGAGTATGCACCGGTTGCGCCATGCAGCGAAGAGCGGGTAACGTAAACCGGTTCGTGAAAGCCTATATTATAATAAGGTGTAGGTTCTACCAGCAGTTTGCCGACAGGACTGGCAATCGTATCGTTCAGCTTTCCTTCGGAGATTCCTTCTACTTTCTCTTCGTTGCGGGTAAAATCAGAAAGTTCCAGTTTGCCACTTGCTCCCTGACGCAACGTAAGCGAAGCGGTCTCGTTATCCTGCAACCCGAAGAAGGAGATGCTGAAAGGAAGGGTTTGCCCATAAAGCACCTGCTTATAGAAAGTGCCGTCGGTCAGGTAATCGGTGTGCAAATGCAACCGTTTCACGACATCCAGCATTACGGCAGGTGACTGCAAGGAAAGCAGCTCGTTATTGACATTGGTATTTGCCTGAAACAGACCCATATCGGCAAACGTCGAGCCGACATCGCCGGATAGCGACTGCCCCTTGCTGTCTTCCTTGATAAGCAGGGAAGCCGCACGGGTATACACAGGCGGAGTTGTCAGCAAATAATAGACTGCAATGCCTAAGGTAAGTACGAGCGAAACTACAAACCAACGCCATTTGGCGAGGCACAAGTAGAACAAATCTTGAATACGGATGAAATCGTCGCCCTGCTTGGGGCGTGTCGGATTGTTGGGTATTGCCATTGTTTCAGTTTTTAATTGAATATCAGGATGCCGATGGAAGTGAGCAACGAGGCGAGTGAAATCCAGAAAGAAGTAGAGCGGACATTGTTACCGTTCACCGTAGACTGGCGCGAACGCACATTATTCGGTTCGACATAGACCACATCGTTCTGCTGCAGGTAATATGCCGGAGAGGTGTAGACATGCTCGCCGGAAGTCAGGTTGATTCCATAGACACGCTGTTTGCCTTCTTCCTGACGCAACACCAACACCTTTTGCCTCTGTCCGTAAATAGTCAGGTCGCCCGCCATGCTCAACGCATCTAAAATCGTCACTTTGTCACGGTCGATGCTGTAACGTCCGGGCTGGTTTACTTCACCCAGCACCGAAATGCACAGATTCATGAACTCTACGGTCACCACCGGGTCTTTTACCAGATTCTTAGCCATCAGCTCGTTCTTGATATAGGCGGCAATTTCCTCACGCTTCATGCCTGCCACGTGAACTTTGCCTAATACAGGGAAATCGATATTCCCTTCATCATCTACCGTATAACCGGATACGCCATTACTTGTTCCTGTTGTCAAGCCATTGGTGCGCAATGATTGCCCAAGCTGACGGCTGACGTAAGGCAGATTGAATAAGTCGGTCAACTGCGGGTCGCGGCTGTTGACGATAATCGAAATCTTATCTTCGGGACGCACCCTAATTTCTACCGCATCGGCAATCCGGATTTCCGTTTCGCCCGGCTGAAAGTCCTGAAAATAAATAACCTCTTTTGGAGAATTGCATGAGCTCATTACTACAATAAATAAGAGCAAACTAAAAAATGATATATACCGTTTCATGTTCAATATTTTACTTATAAAATTTCATTTTCAATAAGCATTCATTATATGCCCATACCATTCATCGAAATCATCCAACCACTGCAGCAATTGAAGCTTGCTTTTCTTCGGGTTCTTTTCCATACGCCAAGAATGTGTCAGCTGATGGGCTTTCGCATAATAAATGCTGTTATCGGTACATCCGTAAAGCGTGACAAGAAGCAACGCCTTGGACTGTTCGGCTTTGACCGCCGGAAGTATAGACTCGACTGTAGAGACCAATGCCTTGAACACTTCTTGATCGCCTGCCAGAACATAAGCCGGAAGCAATATCGAATAGAGTTTGCAGCGCATCACATCCGTTTCCATCCGAAGATTTCCGTATTGAGACAAGACTTCCCGGGCAAACTGCCGGTCTGTTTCCGGTATGCCTTCCGCATGATGCAAGTACTTCAATGCGCCATGAAGCCGGGATATCACCCGTTGATTATCTAAGCTGGAATACACATGCTTGCTGTCTTCATTCAACGATATGACTTCGTATTGTCCCGGCTTGACATGCAACAAAGGCACCCACATCCAGTTCTCAACACTGACCATAATGTCTTTCATCCCTGCACCGGGTTGGATGACAACAATAGCCTCAGCTCCTTTGAATTGCCCTTCCGTAATACGTACCCGGTCTCCCTTGACCAATGTCTCTGACTTCGGAACATAAACCGGCAACACATTCGAATAAGAATCGGCTACCCATTTCAGATTTTCCATTGCCCTGTCGGAGAGGTAAGGATAATAATCTTCTTTCTCTCCTTTCACCTTGGGCAAAAAATTATATTGGGGCAAATTGCGCTTCAGATGGAAAATTTCATCTACCGTCGCACGGATGAATACATAATTGTATAATAAAGGACAGTCGGTCTTTACGAACTTCCCTTTTATCTTCTTCACTTCTACATAAGAAGGCGCAAAATAATCGAAAACAGGCTCACCATACTTCATCCGCCGTTCCCGTTCTTCCTTTAAGCCGGTAGCCAACCCACGATGAGAAGAAGGAAGAAGCATCACATACCATCGGATTGGCTGTTTTCTTATTGTAAAATTGCCGCAAATCTGCTTTTTCTCTTCATACATAGACATTTTCCAGCCATATCAGCATTTTACGTAAAATGCTGATAAACAACAAATTTATACATTTTCAAGAAACGAACATTGAAAATTTTATTTTCTTCTTCCATTTCGTTTAAGCTCTTCAAAACAAAATACATTCATCCGTTTTATAAATGCAAATCGTTTTATTAGCCCGTGCAAATGTACTAAAAATATTAGAAACAACAATATAAGATACAAAAATCAGTTAAAATTATCACTTATTTCTTTTTAAAGACAATCAGAACCGGAGTGCGAATGCATATTAACCCGCCTTTTTTACAGGGGCATTACATTGCGGCACCTCTAATAGCGAGAGAAGCATAATTCCAACTTTATTGATTAATCTGCAAAGTTTAGATGGATATTCCGTAGATTTTGTGTAAGTTTGCATATCAAACAAATGTATCAAACAGACAGGAACTTATAAATGATTTACATATATGAAACACAAAAGCATTAACAGCAACAAGCAGTTTATGATTGGCAACGGCATCCTGGCATTTGGCGTTTTCTTTGTCGTATGCCTGTTCCTATACCTGGCTTTCCGCCAACAAGACAAGCAACACGAAGGAGCCTACGAAGGCATGTACACCATCCAGCTCACCGACTCGTTTGCAGGAGACAGCATTTCCGTCTACATCAACGACAGCCTCCTGCTGGACCGCACCATGCCCAACAGCAATGTGAAGCTCCAAGTTGCCCGCTTTGCCGAAGAAAGCGCGCTCCTGATTGTGACCAGCCTCAACGATGAAGTCACCCCATTCAACCTTAGTCCCAAAGGAAGCCTTGTCAACGTAGAGAAGAAGAACGGAAGAATCTTCATTTTCGAGAAAGAGAACTGAAAAAACGAGCCAATTACATAGAGCCTGTTTAAATTTTCCAATAAATATTCTATCAGGTTCTTAGAAGCTGTTTTGAATTTATCGTGCGCTGATTTGGGA
>ULXT01024805.1_pt1 | contig 32655 bp, 29 predicted proteins | sample 1961571 | NCBI WGS metagenome assembly ULXT01 (sample SAMEA4835846, study PRJEB28245) | human gut metagenome | biome: gut microbiome; material: fecal sample | place: Denmark | collected 2008
ACTGCAGTCCTTCCCAGGAGGACTGAGGGATGCAGCAGCGTGCATCGGACCAAGCTGCGGCATCCCTTGGTAATATCAACCTTATAGCAGAACAAAATCAATACACTTTTTAAAGTCTTGTCGGATGATTTTTTGTGGCAGACTTTTTGTGATTCCAAAAAAAAGACCGAAATTTGCGAGAAAGAAATAATGGAGACAATATACACCTTTTAAAAACAAAACGATTATGACAAAAAGTGCATTACAAATTGCAAGAGCTGCCTATCAACCCAAGTTGCCTAATGCGTTGAAGGGCGGGGTGAAGGTAATGGAAGGCAATCCTACTCAATCAGTAGCCGACCAAGAAGAAATCAAGAAATTGTTCCCGAATACGTACGGAATGCCGTTGCTGAAGTTTGAAACCGGCGAAGCTAAGGAATATGCTCCGATGAATGTAGGCGTTATTCTTTCAGGCGGTCAGGCTCCGGGCGGGCACAATGTCATCTCGGGTTTGTTCGACGGTATCAAGAAGATGAATCCTGCCAACAAACTGTACGGATTTATTTTGGGGCCCGGCGGACTGGTTGACCACAAGTATATGGAACTGACCGCTGACATCATTGATGAATACCGCAATACGGGCGGTTTTGATATCATCGGTTCTGGACGTACGAAACTGGAGAAAGAAGACCAGTTCGAAAAAGGATACGAGATATTGAAGGAGTTGGGCATCAAGGCATTGGTAATCATTGGCGGTGATGACTCGAATACAAACGCTTGCGTATTGGCGGAATATTATGCTGCCAAGAACTACGGCATTCAGGTAATCGGTTGCCCGAAGACCATCGACGGTGACTTGAAGAATGAAATGATTGAGACTTCATTCGGTTTTGATACTGCCTGCAAGACTTACTCGGAAGTAATCGGCAACATCGAGCGCGATTGCAATTCGGCACGCAAGTACTGGCACTTCATCAAGCTGATGGGCCGTTCGGCTTCGCATATAGCATTGGAATGCGCCCTGCAGACCCAGCCGAATATCTGCCTGATTTCGGAGGAAGTAGAAGCCAAGAACATGTCGCTGGATGATATTGTGACTTACATCGCGAATGCTGTAGCCGCACGTGCTGCTGAAGGAAATAACTTTGGTACGGTATTGATTCCGGAAGGTCTGATCGAGTTCATCCCGGCGATGAAGAAACTGATTGCGGAATTGAATGATTTCTTGGCTGTGCATGCAGAGGAGTATGCCGCTATCGAACCTAATAAGCAACGTGAATATATCATCAGCCACTTGTCGAAAGAAAATGCTGATGTTTACGCTTCGTTGCCCGAAGGTGTTGCACGCCAGTTGACACTCGACCGTGACCCGCATGGAAACGTACAGGTATCGCTTATCGAAACCGAAAAACTTTTGTCGGAAATGGTTGGCAAGAAGCTGGCTGCATGGAAGGCAGAAGGCAAGTACGTAGGCAAGTTCTCGGCACAGCACCATTTCTTCGGGTACGAAGGACGTTGCGCTGCTCCGTCAAATTTCGATGCTGACTATTGCTACTCGTTGGGTTATACCGCAGCCGTATTGATGGCAAACGGAAAGACCGGTTATATGTCATCTGTACGCAACCTGACCGCTCCTGCTGAAGAATGGGTTGCAGGCGGTGTGCCTATCACAATGATGATGAACATGGAACGCCGTCATGGAGAAATGAAGCCGGTTATCCAGAAAGCGCTGGTTAAGCTGGACGGCGCACCGTTCAAGGCATTTGCTGCAGCACGTGACACGTGGGCAAAAGAAACAGCATACGTTTATCCGGGTCCGATTCAGTACTTTGGCCCGACGGAAGTATGTGACCAGCCTACTAAGACGTTGCAGTTGGAACACCAAAAGTAATCGGATAATGATTCGATAGCTTTGTGGATATAATGTCATTTCAGGCAAGGGAAATCTGTTGCCTGAAGTGACATTTCTTTGAGTAAAAGATTATTTAAACCGATACGATAACTATGGTACAAGAATCGCCTTTGATGCCTGTAAGCAAGCCTCGTCGGAATCCTGCGGGAAGAGTGAAAAGTCCCTCCGCATCACGGCGCACGGGTGGGGCTGGAAGGAAAAAGAAGCCGGCGGGGAAAAAAGGAAAGCGCGGGAAAAAACGTGTCTGGAATATGCCGGGGTGGCTCCAGTATGTGGCGATGGGGAGTGTGGCGGCGTTGTTCGTTATCGGTTTCTATTATTTTTTTATTCGTCCGTATGCCTATCGCTGGAAGCCTTGTTATGGCACGAAAGCATACGGTGTATGCCTTCCGGCAGGATATTCCGTTCATGGATTTGATATTTCCCATCATCAGGGAGACATTAATTGGAAAGAGCTTCAGAAGGTTCAGAACGCTCCGTTTCCGGTACGTTTTGTCTTTATGAAAGCATCCGAAGGAGGCGATTTCAGTGACACGACTTTTATCCGCAATTTCGACCGCGCCCGTCAATATGGTTTTATCCGTGGGGCATACCATTTTTTTAATCCGAATACCGATGCGGCGCGTCAGGCTGATTTCTTTATCCGTTCGGTCAAGCTGGAACCGGGCGATTTGCCTCCGGTGCTCGATATCGAAAAAGTAGGAGATAACGAGCTGGAACTCCGGAAAGGGGTGAAGACTTGGCTTCGCCTGATAGAGCGGCATTATCGTGTGAAACCTATTCTTTATGCTTCGTATAAGTTCAAGGAACGTTATCTGAACGATTCGATTTTCAATACTTATCCTTATTGGATAGCGCATTATTATGTGGATTCGGTGCGCTATGAGGGTGAATGGAAGTTCTGGCAACATACCGATGGAGGCACATTGCCCGGCATCCGCGAGCAGGTAGACCTGAATGTCTTTAACGGGACGCTGGATGAATTGAAGCGTATGACCATCTTGCCCGATTCGGCTTTTCATAAGTCGTAAGCACTTTTGTTTGAAAGCATTTGGGCAATCCGGCGTTTTCCCTTATCTTTGTAACCTTAACCAGTAAAAACTTGAATGCTATGTCTGCTGTGTCATTAGAAACATTACAGAACGAGGTAATCCGTGATGTATTGAATGTCAACGATGTCAATATTTTGAAGAAAGTAAAGAAGCTTTTGCATAAAGAAGAGCGTAAGGCATCAAGTGCAGAAGTGCCCTCTGTTGTATCGGAGGATGAAGCTCCCTATATGACAAAAGAAGAAATACTTGCTAACTTTGATCAAGCATGTAAAGAATTGAAATTGAATCTGGAAGGGAAGCTGGAGTTTAAAACTTTAAAGGAAGCACTTGATGAATTGTAAAATTACCGTTACTCCTGATTTTTTGAAAGAGATGAAACACTTGTCTAAACGGTATAAATCTCTGAAGGAAGATTTGAATAAGTTAGGAGATGAATTGGAACGTAATCCTTTCCTCGGTGTCGAACTTGGCCATCATCTGCGCAAAGTGCGTATGGCTATCGCTTCGAAAGGAAAAGGTAAGCGGGGCGGAGCACGGGTTATTACCTACACGGTAATCCTCGCTCAGACGGATGCTGAAATAAAGTTGATTACCATATACGATAAGGCAGACCGGGAGAATATCACGGATGCCGAATTGCTGGATATACTTCGCAGGAATGGGATTGAATAATATCGCTTATGAATGTATTGTTGAATATTTTATGGATTGTCTTAGGCGGATGGTTGGTTTGTCTGGAATATCTTGTGTCGAGCTTGTTGTTGATGATTACCATTATCGGCATTCCCTTCGGGGTACAGACCATTAAGCTGGCGATGCTGGGCTTGTGTCCGTTTGGATGTACAATAAAGACCGAACCTTCTAACGGAGGATGCCTTACCATTATCATGAATCTGATATGGGTATTATGTGGAGGCGTATGGATTGCCTTAACTCATGTAGTGCTGGGTGTCTTGCTTTGCATTACGATTATCGGTATCCCTTTCGGAAGGCAGCATTTCAAGCTGGCTACGCTGGCTCTTACGCCTTTCGGAAAAAGTATAGGATGATGATGGCTTTTCATCACAGAGGGCACAGAATGTCACAGAGTTTTTTATTAATGTCCTCTGTGATACTCTGTGCCCTCTGTAGTGATACATATTTAATGCATCACAAATTTCATCGCAACCCAGCGGTTCTTCTCCCGGTGATGCGTAAATTCCAAGCCTAAACTTTCGGCTTTTTCCCGTATGGCAGGGATATCTTCCATATAAAAACCACTCATATAAAGTTCCGAGCCGGAATGCATGCACGCGGTGTATGCGGGCATGTCGGCAAGCAAGATATTCCGGTTGATGTTGGCAATAATCACATCAAACGGAGCACGCCCATGCAGAAGCGAGGCATCACCCAGTTCTACAGTGATATTATCTATATGGTTCAAGGCAATGTTGTCCCGCGAATTGTTCACACACCAGTCATCTATATCGATAGCGGTCACCGGATTGGCTCCGCGCATGCTGGCGAGAATCGCAAGAATAGACGTACCGCATCCCATATCAAGCACCGATTTTCCTTTCAGGTCGGCATCCAGAAGCTCGGCAATAATGGAACTGGTTGTTTCATGATGTCCCGTGCCGAATGCCATTTGCGGATTGATGACAATATCGTATTCCGCTTTCGGATAATCGGTATGAAACGTACTGTGTATTACACATCGTTCGCCTATCACAATCGGCTGGAAGAAATTCTTTTCCCATTCCTCGTTCCAGTCTTTATCTTCCGGTTCGGAAAGCGTGTACGCAATGTCCGTATCCGGAATCGGGAAGTCGGCAAGCACATTCTTTAATGCCTCTTCATCGAATAGCGTTTTTTGAATATACGCTTGTGTTCCGCTTTCGCAAGGCACGAAGCTTTCGAATCCGATTTCAGCCATCAGGGCGGCAAGCACATCGGTAATGGTCTCGTTGCACGGATGTGCCTTTATTGTAACTTCAATGTATTTCATAAAGAGATGTATTGGTTAGTGAGGGACAAAGGTAATATAATTTGTGTGATATTACTTACTGGATAGTTGAGAATTTGTATCTTTGTCAAACTTAATGATTAATTATATGAAGATTCGGAACTATTTATTGGCTTTGCTTCTTTCAGGAGGGGTAAGCCTGCCGGCTATGTCCCAGCAACGGATTGCTTTCATCTCGGATGCACACATTCAGAACATCGTGGATTATCCCGAATTGGTACGTTCGATGGAAGTGCAGGTGCAGTCCACCCGGTTGTTTAATGAGAATTATTATGCCTTGATAGCTGCATTGGAGGATGCTGCCAAACGAGGAATAAGCTTGGTGGTTCTTCCGGGAGACTTGACCGATAACGGGCAATTTGTGAACCAAGAGAAAGTCAAGGAGATTTTAGAGGGGTATCAGGAACGTTTCGGAATGAAGTTTTTTGTGACCACGGGTAATCACGATCCGGTACGTCCGTTCGGCATGCAGAACGAGGAGCGCGATTTCCTCCGTTCGGATGGAAGCCGTACTGTACAAGAGAACCGTTGTGCCGGATATGTTGACGAGATGCAATGTTATGCCGCTTTCGGATTTTATCCCCAGCCGGAATATTTGTATTGGGAAACGCCTTTCACTTCTTATCGGTATGAGGACTACAGCTATCAGGAAGCCTTGCGTGAAGGAGCGTTGGAAAAACGTGAATATACGTTGTGTGATTCGTTGAAGGCCATTGATGCCAGCTATTTGGTGGAGCCGGTAGAAGGGCTTTGGCTTTTGGCGATTGATGGAGGAGTCTACCTGCCGGGTCCGGTAAAAAACGGTGTACAGACTTACGAAGGTTCGAGCGTGGGTTATAATAATGTGTTAAAGTATAAGGAGTTCATTCTTCCGTGGGTGCGGAAAGTGGCTTCCGAAGCAAAGATAAGAAACAAGATATTAGTGGCTTATTCGCATTATCCGTTGGCGGATTTCAATGACGGTGCTTCTGAACTGGTGCGTAAGGCTTGGGGAAGCAAGAAGTTTGATTTACACCGGGTACCCAGTGAGGAAGTGTCAGAAGCCTTTTTGGAAGCAGGTATCCGCCTTCACGTGGCAGGTCACATGCACGTGAATGATACCGGCGTGAAGCGGGGAAAGAATGGGAAGTGTTTGTATAATATTCAAGTGCTGTCCATTGCTACTTGCATCCCCGCTTATAAGATTCTGACTGCGGAAGATGATATGCACTTTGAGGTAGAAACGGTATTGGTCGATTCTGTTCCCGGATTTGATCGATTGTTCGGTCTTTATGAGAAAGAATATGAGTATGACATGCGGGCGGGAAAGAAGCCGGTGTGGAGCAAAGAAGCTTTGGCATCGAAGGATTATGCGGAGTTTTGTGATTGGCAATTCCGTGACTTGGTACGGGTGCGTTTCATTCCAAAGGACTTGCCCGAAGCGGTACGTGAAGACATGATTGATAAGACAGGTGCCCAACTTATGGCTGAGATAACGGGTGAAGAACCGGAAGAATGGGAGACAGACTGGAAGGGATATGATTTGATTTTGGATCTTTATCGGTTGCGTTATGCTGATAAGTTGGCTTTGCGCTGGATTCCTGAGAAACGTATGCAGGAATACCGTATGTTGTTCGATACCGTTCGATATTCAGCGGTAAACGATGAACTTATCATACACCTGCGTGAGATAGCCGATATATTTGAATGTTTCTTAAACGGGGAGCCGAGTGGTCATTTCCGCATTGATTTGGAGAAGGATCGGATAACGGGCAAGTGATGTTTTTTTGTTTTAATATTTCATCACAGAGGACATAGAGTTTTTAAATTATTTCCTCTGTGTCCTATGTGGTGAAAACAGACTTTGCAAGCGGTGCAAAGTTAGATTCAGAGGTCTGAATTGCATTTTACATGTTTTTCAAGGTGCCGGAAAGCTTACTTTACGGTCACTTGCAGCGGGTGGCGCACCTGTTTTGCATAGGCTTTCAGGTAATCGGTCCACGATTCATCCGTGTCGAAGCCGTATTTGCTCCAGCCCGAACCCCAGTAATAGGTGAAGGTGTCGCCGGGACGGTAGGTACAGATTCCTAATACGTGTCCCAACGCATCGCCCGCGGGCTTTTCGAAGAGCTGCACTTTGGTCTGCACCGTCGTATCGGGGAATACGGCACCTACGTAGACGATGCCGTTGTCCGATTGAGGTTCGGTGGTAGGGTCGGCGTAGGCGATATATCCCTCCTGTGCGTTGTGGGCATAGCCTTCGGCATTGGCGGCATGGAGCACGATTCCTCCTGCCACGGGGGTGGGTTGGCTCAGGTTGGCATACGTTACGGTAGTCTGGTTCAGCTGCGAGCCTTTGTCGAGCCGGATGATGCGGGTTTCCACTACGTCCGAGTCATTGCCTATTACCAGCGGGTTGAAGGTTAGTTTCACGGTGAAGCGCAACGGACCGTTGTCCAGAATTTCATATTCTTTATAACAATACGGATAGACGATGGCAGAGTCGGGCATCAGTGCCGAGGTGCCTCCGCCCAGTGTGGGGCCTACGGCATAGCAGTCCATTCCGTTGCCGTGGTCTACGTGGTAGGAGATTTGACGTACCAGTTCGTCGGCTTCCTGTTTTTTGCCAGCCTTGCGCAGGGCGTTGATTTTTGCCCATGCCGCGGTGTCCAGTTCCATTGCGTAGCGGTCTTCCACTACCAGGCGGTCGGTGTTCTTGGTGAACACGTCGTAGCCGTATGCCTGTTCGCCTTTCTGTTGCAGGGCGGGTCCGTAGGCACGGTAGGCGGCGCGGTCGTTTTCCCAGGCTATGTCGTCCAGACGTTCGGGGTAATGCCTTCCGTATGCTACGGTGTCGGTTTCAGCCGGTGTCCCTTGCCGGATGGTATATGCTTCGGTTCCTTTTGCCGATACCGATACGGGGAATATCAGTTTTCCGTCGTGGGTAAGCTGGTAAGGGATTTCCTGGGCTTGTGCGTTGCAGACGATGATGTGTGCCGTGTCGGGCAGGTTCAGCGATTGGAACACTTGTGCGGCGGGCACTTCTATCATTTCGCCCGTGCGTTCGGCATCGAGCGGGTTGGTTACGGTCACGGTGACCGTTTGGGGATTTCCGCATCCCCACAGGCAGGCTCCCAGAGCCGTTGCCGTCAGAAGTACAATCTTGTTCATAGGTTTTTTATATTAAGTAGGTTTGTTTCTTTGGGGGCAAAGGTATGGATTTCTTGCGTTTAGCCAACAGATTTGCAGAAAAATTCGTCCGGATGAAAAATAATTGTGTTTTGGTTGAGTGGTTTTGCCTGTTCGTTCGTATTCCTTGACAAAAAGACTAAATTCGTATGAAACATTTTGTAGCAGGAATAATGATGTGTGTGGCGGGCGTTTCGATGTACGCTGCCGCACCAGAGAAATTGGAAGTGAAGTCCCCTGACGGGACGCAGCAGGTCGAGTTCTACGTGTCGCGTTCGGCTTCGGGGGCGAATGTGCTTTGTTATCAAGTGTATTATAAAGGTGAAAAGGTGATTGGTCCGTCGCGTGCAGGACTGGAGTTGGACAACCGGGTATGGGAGATGGCGTTGGGCAAGCGCAGCCTTCCCCAGCCCGACTGCTGGATGGATACGATGGAGGCTGACTCGGTGTCGTACGGGAGTTGTGACGAGACATGGCATCCACTGTATGGCGAACGGGGCACGGTGCGCGACCGCCACAATAGCGGTACGCTGTACCTGTCGCGCAAGGACGGTTCGGGTTACCGGATGAACATCGAGGTACGTGCGTATGATGAGGGCATCGCCTTCCGTTATTTCTTCCCTGAGCATCCGCAGGCCATCTTCCATAAGGTCGTGGGTGACTTGACAGAATATACGCTGCCCGAAGGCACGAAGGCATGGGCGGAGCAGTGGGCGCAGGCTCCGTTCGAGCACGTGGATGTGAATGCGCTCAAACAGCCGGTGGAGCGTGCATTGACGCTGGAACTTCCCGGCGGAACGTGGATGGCATTGGCTGATGCCGATGTAGACGACTGGTGCCTGACCAAGTTCCTCGCCTCTCAGGAGAAGCCGAATACCTTGACGTCGGTGATGTACAGTCCGGTGGATGCCGTGACCTACTTCGCTTCGCCGTGGAAAGTGATTATGGTGGCGGACAAGCCCGGTGAATTGCTGGAGCATAACGATATCATCCAAAATCTGAACCCGCCGTGCGAGATAGCCGATGTCTCGTGGATAAAGCCCGGCAAGATTATGCGCGAGACCACGCTTACCACGGCTGGGGCAATGGAGACAATTGATTTTTGCGCGGCGCACAAGATTCCTTATATGTTGTTCGACTGGCAATGGTATATGCCCTGTACTTCATTCGACGGAGATGCCACGCAGGTGGTGTCCAAACTCGACTTGCCCAAGGTGATAGCATACGGGAAGAAGAAAGGTGTAGGGGTATGGCTCTACGTCAACCAGCACGCCTTGCAAAAGCAGATGCGCGAGCTGTTCCCGCTGCTGCGCAAATGGGGCGTAGTGGGCGTGAAGTCGGGTTTTGTGCAATATGCTTCCCACCGTTGGGCGGTATGGTTGCACGACATGGTGCGCTATGCTGCCGAGAATCGGCTAATGATAAATATCCACGACGAGTTCCGTCCGTCGGGTTTCAGTCGTACCTATCCCAACTTGCTGACGCAGGAAGGCATCCATGGCAACGAGGAGTTTCCCGATGCCACGCATAATACCATTCTGCCTTTTACCCGTATGATAAACGGGGCGGCAGACTATACCATCTGTTATTACGACAAGCGTCTGAAAACCACCCACGCTCATCAATTGGCTGCATCGCTGGTATTTTATAGCCCGTTGCAGACACTGTTCTGGTATGATAAGCCTTCGTTCTATGGAGGCGAACCCGAAATAACGTGGTTCGAGCAGTTGCAGACGGTGTTTGATGACACGAAAGTCTTGGGAGGGGAGCCGGGCAAGTATGTGAGCATAGCCCGCCGCAGCGGAAAGACTTGGTTCGTAGGGCTGTTGGGTAACAACGAAGCTTCTTCCCGGCAGATTGACTTGTCTTTTCTTGATGAAGGGCAGACATACATTGCCTATGTGTATGCCGATGGTGGAGAAGAGACGGGCACACGTACGCAAGTGAAATGTTCCGAATGGTTGGTCGATGGCAAACAGGCGTTGCGCTTTGCCTTGAAGCCACGCGGAGGGGCGGCGGTTCGCCTGGTTCCCGTGTCGGACCAGGATGACAGAAAAGTGGAATCTTATCAAGGACAATTATTATAACATACAATAGAAGGAAAATATGAAAACAAGAAATTGGTTGATTGGAATCGGGTTAGTTTGTCTGACGGCTTGTGCAGATACAAAATCTGGCGATGTGTCCGGGCGGTTTGATGCAGACGAAGCATTGGCATATTGTGATGCTCAGGTGCGCCGCACGTTAGACGAGCTGGCTCAACGCGATGGGGGAGTGGATTATACGATGATGCCCCGGAACATAGCCGACAGTGCCTCGCATTGGTACTGCAGCAAAGTGACAAAGGATGAGTGGTGTGCCGGCTTCTGGCCTGGTATCCTGTGGTATGATTATGAGTATACGAACGCCCCTGCCATCCGGCAGGAGGCAGAGAAGTTTACCGCTTCGTTAGAATATCTCACCTATGAGCCTGCATACGACCACGATTTGGGATTCCTGATGTTTTGCAGTTATGGGAATGGCTACCGTCTGACACGTAATGAATCTTATCGGCAAGCTATCTTGCGCAGTGCCGAAGCCCTTTCGGCATTGTTCAATCCGAAGGTGGGTACCATGCTTTCGTGGCCCCGTAATGTAGCCATGTTTGGTGGGCATAATACCATAATGGACAATATGATAAACCTGGAGATGTTGTTTTGGGCGGCAAAGAACGGAGGCGATAAAAAGCTGTATGATATGGCGGTGTCCCACGCCGATACCACGATGAAATATCATTTCCGTCCCGACTATACATCGTATCACGTGGCTGTATATGATACCTTGACGGGCGAGTTTGTCAAGGGAGTCACCCATCAGGGATATGACGATAACAGCATGTGGGCACGTGGGCAGGCATGGGCTATTTATGGCTATACGGTGGTATATCGCGAAACGAAAGAGCCGCGTTTCCTCGATTTCGTGCAAAAGGTGGCAGACGTGTATCTGGAGCATTTGCCCGATGATTATGCTCCTTATTGGGATTTTAATGACCCTGCCATTCCATACGCGCCCCGCGATGCTTCGGCTGCCTGTGTAGTAGCTTCGGCATTGCTTGAATTATCCGGATATGTATCACCGGAAAAGGGGCAGGAATACAAGAAGGCTGCAGTCTGTATGCTGGAAAGCCTGAGTTCGGACAAATACCGTAGCGGGAAAAGCAAGCCGGCTTTCCTGTTGCATTCCACCGGAAATTATCCGAGTCATTCCGAAATCGATGCGGCAATCATCTATGCCGATTATTATTACATTGAAGCATTGATGAGGCTGAAGCAGATGAAACTGTAGGCAGGTGGGTGATTATTTTTGCCGGATAGTTTGATTATGGCTTAAAAAGTATATCTTTGCGGTAAAACAATTCACCACAAGGGGTACAGAGTAGTATCACAGAGTTTTTAAAATTTTCCTCTGTGTGCCTCTGTGTCTTCTGTGGTGAGATATTATTAATCTTATAACATATACTTATACAATGAAGAAAAAAATCTTTTTGGCGGCGTGTCTCTGTTCGGCAATCGCTGTATCCTCGTGGGCGGAAAGCCTGAAGCTTTGGTACAGACAGCCTGCACATGTCTGGGTAGAGGCTTTGCCTCTTGGCAATTCGAATATGGGAGTGATGGTGTACGGCGGTACCGGGGTAGAACAGTTGCAGTTGAACGAGGAGACGATGTGGGGAGGAGGACCTCACCGCAATGATAATCCCAAAGCTTTGCAGGCTCTTCCGGAAGTGCGGGAGCTTATTTTCGACAACCGGAACATGGAGGCACAGCAATTGATTGACAAAACATTCTATTCGGGACGCAACGGGATGCCTTACCAGACCATCGGCAGCCTGATGATTGAGCAACCCGGACACGAACATGCTACGGACTATTACCGTGACTTGGATTTGGAACGTGCCGTGGCTACTGTCCGTTATCAAGTAGACGGAGTGACTTACCGGCGCGAAGTGTTTGCTTCGTTGGTGGATAAGGTGATAAGGGTGCACCTGACGGCAGACCGTCCGGGAATGTTGACTTTTACGCTCGGTTACCAGAGTCCGCTGACACGGCATCAGGTGACGTGCAAAGGAAAGACATTGGTCTTGACCGGAAACGGTGAGGACCATGAAGGTGTGAAGGGTGTTATCCGGATGGAAACGGGTACACAGGTTATGGCTAAAGGTGGAAAGATAAAGGCTCAAGGAGACAAGTTGTGTGTGGAAGGGGCGGACGAAGTGACGCTCTACGTGGCATCTGCTACCAATTTCCGCTCATATAACGATGTGAGCGGAAATCCGCACCGTAGCGTGCAAGAACTGTTGAAGAAAGCAGTGAAGACCTCTTATACTCAGGCATTGGCCGACCATGAGGCTTATTATCGGAAACAGTTTGACCGTGTACGGCTCGACTTGGGAGAAGGGCAGGGAGACCAATGGGAGACAACTGAACGGATACGCCGTTTCAACGAGGGTAAGGACGTATCGCTGGCGGCACTGATGTTTCAGTATGGGCGTTACTTGCTCATTTCTTCTTCGCAGCCGGGAGGACAGGCTGCGAACCTGCAAGGGATATGGAATGATAAATTGCTGGCTCCCTGGGACGGGAAATATACCATCAACATCAATACCGAAATGAATTACTGGCCTGCCGAGGTGACCAATTTGCCGGAAACGCACCAGCCTTTGTTCGAACTGGTAAAGGAGCTTTCGCAGACCGGGCAGGAAACGGCGCGTGTGATGTATGGAGCGAACGGATGGGTGGCACATCATAATACAGATATTTGGCGATGCACCGGTCCGGTGGATAAAGCGTTTTATGGAACATGGCCTAATGGAGGAGCATGGCTGACCACACATTTATGGCAACATTATCTTTATACAGGAGACAAGGAATTTCTGGAAGAAATTTATCCGGCATTGAAAGGGGCTGCTGATTTTTATTTGTCTTATTTGATTCCTCATCCAAAATACGGTTGGATGGTGGAAGCTCCTTCCATGTCACCCGAACATGGTCCGCAAGGTGAGAATACCGGAAAAGCTTCTACGATTGTAGCAGGTTGTACGATGGACAATCAGATTGTGTTTGATGTGTTGAACAATGCGTTGCATGCTACCCGGATTTTAGATGGCTCTGTTGCTTATCAGGATTCTTTGCGGTGGATGATTGAGCAGCTTCCGCCAATGCAGATAGGTCAATACAATCAGTTGCAGGAATGGCTCGAAGACTTGGATAATCCGCGCGACCGGCACCGACACATATCACATGCATACGGGCTGTTCCCCAGCAATCAGATATCGCCGTATGCGCATCCGCTTCTTTTTCAGGCCATCAAGAACACCATGCTTCAGCGGGGCGATGAGGCTACGGGGTGGTCTATCGGTTGGAAAATCAATTTATGGGCGCGTCTGCTCGACGGTAATCATGCCTATAAGATGATTGGCAATATGCTGAAACTGCTTCCTTCCGATAGCGTGAAAACGCAATATCCCGAAGGACGTACCTATCCTAATCTTTTTGATGCCCATCCGCCTTTCCAGATTGACGGGAATTTTGGTTATACGGCCGGTGTGGCTGAAATGTTGATGCAGAGCCATGACGGTGCGGTTCATCTGTTGCCTGCATTGCCCGATGTGTGGGCAAAAGGGAGCGTCAAGGGATTAGTGGCACGCGGAGGATTTGTGGTTGATATGGAATGGGACGGCGTACAATTGGCTAAGGCAAAGATTCATTCACGTTTAGGAGGAAATCTTCGCTTGCGTTCTTACGTGCCGTTAAAAGGAAAAGGTTTGAAACCGGTTTCAGGAAAGAATCCGAATCCGTTTTATCAGCAGGCACAGATAAAAGAACCTTTGGTATCGAAGGAAATTCATCCTCAACGTCCGATTTTGTATCAGGTTTACGAATATGATTTGGATACTGTAGCCGGAGAAGATTATCAGGTGGAGCGGATGTAAATGAAAAAGCCGATTCAAAATGAATGCCCTTTATTTGCGGTTAGTGCTGCAGATAAAGGGCATTGTTTATTTGAAAACGCTTCGAGGAAGTGCGATGGGATTTGCGTGAAGTTATTCCTGTAACGATTTGTTGATTGAGTCAATGTAATCGAGCACCTCTTTTCTTCCCGTCTTTTTTTCGGCAGAAGTGATGAAATAAGCCGGAAGCTCTTCCCATTGTTCTTTCAGTGTATTCAGAAACCGTTCGACATTTTGTTGGGTTTTTACGATGTTTTGCTTGTCGGCTTTGGTAAATACAAGTGCAAAAGGAACGCTGTTCTCGCCCAGCCATTCGATGAACTGCAAGTCTATTTTCTGAGGTTCCAGCCGGCTGTCTATCAGAACGAACAAGCACGTCATCTGCATGCGCTCCAATACGTAATGTTGAATGATGTTTTTAATTTGTTCCATCACTTTCTTTCCACGTTGTGCATAACCGTAACCCGGAAGGTCGACCAAGTACCATGAGTTATTAATCAGGAAATGGTTAATCAGCAAGGTCTTTCCGGGCGTAGATGAGGTCATGGCCAGCTTCGAATGGTTGGTCAGCATATTGATGAGGCTGGATTTGCCTACGTTCGAGCGTCCGATGAACGCATATTCGGGCAGATTCCCTTCGGGACACATATCTGCCCGCGAGTTGCTTATTACAAATTTGGCACTTGTTATTTCCATGTTGTTCCTGATTTATTATTTATAATTGTCGTTGATGATATTGAATGTCTTTGCGTTCTATTCCGTTTCTAAGCATTCATCCAAATCATGGGTGATTTGTTCCTTGTCAAGATGTTGCCCGATGAAAACCAGCTTGATCATGCGGTCTCCGTATTTCTCGTCCCAGTCGCGCATCAGTCCGGGCTCTTGCATCATCAGCTTGATAAGGTCTTCTTCGGGAGCGGTGGCATACCATAGTCCTGCCTCTTTCAGTTGCTTTTGGCGTCCCGCCTGTTCGAAGAGGTAAGACATGTCGTGGTTATGGCTGAAGTAGCATACGCCTTTGGTACGGATGATGTTTTTGGGCCATTTGGTCGCGATGTAATGGTCCAGCTTGTGGATGTCGAATGCCGGACGGCGGTAATAGACGAACGTGCTGATGCCGTATTCTTCCGCTTCCCCTTCATCGTGATGATGGTGGTGCTCGTGGTGATGTCCGCCTTCTTCATCGTGATGATGTCCTTCGGGATGATGTCCGTGCGCCTCACGTTCCTCTTCTTCGCTGGCGGCACGTTCAATGCCCCGGATCCACCCGGCGGAAGTGGCTACACGCTCAAAGTCGAAAGAATGCGTATGAAGCAGTTTGTCGAGGTTGACATCCCCGTAATCGCATTCGATAATCTCAGCCGTGGGCTGGATGGTGCGGATGATTTGCTTGATGCGGTTCAGTTCTTCGGGTTTTACTTCGGAAGCCTTGTTCAGCAAGATGATGTTGCAAAACTCGATTTGCTGGATAATAAGGTTTTCGATATCTTCTTCATCGATGTGTGTGCGGGTAAGATTGTCTCCGCATGCAAACTCGTCTTGCATGCGCAGGGCGTCCACTACGGTTACGATACAATCCAGCCGGCATACGCCGTATTTGGTATATGCGCCTCCCAGTGAAGGAATGGAGCAAATGGTCTGTGCGATGGGTTCCGGTTCACAGATGCCACTGGCTTCGATGACGATATAGTCGAAGCGTTGGCTTTTCATCAGGTCGAACAACTGTTCTATCAGGTCGGTCTTCAGGGTACAGCAGATACATCCGTTCTGAAGCGATACCAGACTGTCGTCTTTCTTGTCTACAATTCCTCCCTTTTGGATTAAGTCGGCATCAATATTCACTTCGCCCAAGTCGTTTACAATGACGGCAAATTTGATACCTCGTTTATTGGATAGAATACGGTTTACCAAAGTGGTTTTGCCGCTTCCCAGATAACCGGTCAGGAGCAACACCGGAATTTCTTTTGCATTCATTTTTGTTAGCGATTAAAAAAACAATGCAAAAATACGGTTTTATTATGAGATTTACAATTGACGGGATTTACTATTTTGCTATTTACGATTTACTATTTACCATATATTTATGTCACGCTGGATTTGTAATCGTAAATAGCAAAATAGTAAATCCCGTTAGTCCAGCTCTACCAGTTCATATTTCTGGCTTCCGATGCCTAATTGTTCGGCATAGTCGAGGGTGTGCATGCCGTGGCGCGAGTCGATGCGCTCTATCAGGTGGATTTTCCCGTGGTCTTTCGAAGAGCGGACCAGGTCGGTACAAGCTTTGTCCAATGCGACGGGGTCGAGCGAGGCAAGGATGCCGATGTCGCCCATTTGAGGATCGGCAGGAGAGGAGTCGCAATCGCAATCCACCGAGAGGTTGTTGGCCACGCTGATGTAGAGAATGTTTTCTCCGCAATGGTCGATAACCGCCTTGGCGGCTTCTGCCATGGATTCCAGAAAGTCATCTTGTTCCGGATTGCCCCAGCTGGTCGTGCTGGCACCTGCGGAGTGGATGTTCCGTTTCCCGTTTGACGAGGCGATGCCGATGGAGATGTTCTTGATGGCACCCCCGAATCCTCCCATGGCATGTCCTTTGAAGTGGGAGAGTACAACGGTAAAGTCATAGTTCAGGTAATTCTTCCCTACGATATCCGATTTCAGGTGCTTGCCGCCTGTAACCGGCAATTCCGTTTCGCCTTCGGCATCCATGATGTCCACTGGAGCGATGGCGGTGAAGCCGTGGTCTTTAGCCGCTTGCAGGTGGCTCTGGGTATCTCCGCGCTTGCCTCCGTAGGCGGTATTACATTCTACGATAGTGCCGTTCACTTTCTGCACTAGGTCTTTTATCAATGCGGGCTGAAGGAAGTTGTGTCCGCCTGGTTCGCCGGTGCTGAGCTTTACCGCCACTTTCCCCTTGGCTTCACGCCCTAAGGCTTCGTAGATTTTGACCAAGTTCTCTGAATTGATTTCTTTGTAGAAATACACTTTCGGAAGGTTCTCGCTGCTCTCGGCAGCCTTGTTTTCCGTGGATTGCGCATGTCCGCATCCGACGGTGCTTGCCAGTGTGAATGCCGCGCAGATTAAAGTTTGAAATGTCTTTTTCATGTTTCGTTTTATTTTAGGGTAAATAGAATTCTTTCGTCATATAATGCCTGTAATTGACCCATGTAATGGTATTCGAAAACGAATATATACTGCCTTTGCCGATGCAGTTATCTTCGAAGGCAGTTTCATATATACTGAAACTGCCTTCGAAGTATATATTCGTTTGGAAAGTGATATATCTGGCATAATCCGGACATTTATATGGGATTAGAAATGGATATGGATTCCTCCCAAGAATGTGGCTTTCGGCATGGGATAGCCAGCCATGATTTCGTAGCGTTGTGCCAAGAGGTTCTCGCCGCGCACAAAGAGCGAGGCATACGGGCACAGGCGGTAGCTGGCACGCAAGTTCCAAAGCAAGAAGTCCTCGGTACTGGCAGGGCTGACGGAGGTATATAGCCCTTTGATGTACTGGATGCCGGTCGACACGCCCCAGCTTCCTTGCCGGAAGTCGGCGCCGGCATACAGCTTGTGCTCCGGAGCCGAGATGACCGGATGTTCCATGTGCACCCAGCTGTAGTTGGCGTTTACGTTCCATTGACGGTTGATGCGGTAGGCAATGTTCCCTTCCGCTCCCCAGTTCTCGATTTCGCCCGAGTTGACGTTGTGGGGGCGTCCGTCTACAGGAGTCGTCATAATCAGGTTGTCTCCGTTGATATAATAGAGGTTTACGCCGTAGCTCAGGGCACCGTCTAAAAGGTGCTGGGTGTACGAAAGCTCGTAGTTCATCATCCGTTCCGGCTTCAGGTCGGGATTCTGTGGCGGGAACATATACATTTCGCGGATGGTAGGGTTGCGGAAACCTTTGCTCACCATGGCTTTCAGTTCGGCGTTCTTGGGCAGGTGGAAGGCAAGCCCGCCTTGTGGAATCAGTTCGGTGCCTACGTGTGAGTGGTGGTCGACACGTAATCCTACGTTGAGCGAGAGCCATGTTCCGATGTCCTGACGGAAATCGACGTAACCGGCAAACTCGTCTTGCTTCTTGTCTACGCCCGGTGTGCGTGCTCCGTCGGCTATGGCTTCGTTCCACGATTCTCCGCCGAAGTGTTGGTAGTCGAAGCCCAAGGTCAGGCGGTTGCCCGTATAAAGCTCGGCGCTCTGATACCACGACACGCCCATCATCAGGTCTTTCGAGTGGAAGAGGGAGGTTTGCGGCTCTTCGCCGGCATGGTATCCGTCGTTTATCTTGTGCCTTCCCCAGTTGTAGAAGAAGCTCAGTGCGCCCGAAGTCCGTTCGTACCGGTTCTCCAGCATAGCCGAAGCCATTCCTCTTGTAATCCGTGAGTCGTTGTCGAAAAGCCGGTCGGAAACCTCTCCGGGATTGGAAGCGTTGAAGTGGGTCACGTTGACATCTCCCCATAGCTTCCAGTTCGGGTTAAAGTCGTATGCTAATTTGGCATAGCCTCCATATTGCTCGAACGCCATGTCGGGGCGGTGTCCGTCGGTGCGGATATACGATGCCGATACGGTGCTGCTGAACCGTCCTTTCTTCACGCGGTTGGTCGCTTCCGCCTGTGCTGTCCCATACGAACCGCCTCCTAAATTGATGTTCGTCTTCACGCCGTCTTCCTGCATTTTCCGTGTGACGATGTTGATGACTCCCCCCATGGCATTGGAACCGTAAAGCACCGATGCCGGTCCGCGCAACACTTCCACCCGCTCGGCAAGCATGGTCTGGTAGGCATCGGAAATAGGATGCCCGAAAAGTCCCATGTATTGCGGATGCCCGTCGATGAGCACCAGCATCTGTGCGCTTCCCGACATGCCGCGCAGGCTGATGCCTCCGGCTGCACCGGTAGATACGCCATATCCCATTACGCCCCGGCTGGTAACGAAAAGCCCCGGAACTTGCTCGGTCAGTGCCGGAAGCACGGAAGGCTGGTAACGGTTTTCCAGTTGGGTGCGGTTTACTATCGAAATGGTCATGGGAAGGTGGCGGATATCCGTCGCGTTTCGTGTGCCGGTCACTACCACTTCGTCCAATGCGTAATTGCGTTGGGAAGTCAATGTATCTGTCAGTTCCGAAGCGTGTAGTGCCATCGGAATCAGGCTATAAGCCAAGAGGGATAAGCAGGTTCTCTTTTTCATCTTCTTTTGTTAAATGATAAATAATAAGGCAAAATCGGTTTTACCGCAAACCATTTTTACTATGATTTGCAATGCAAAAGTAGAAGATTCATTCAAATGGGAAGGTAACTTAATTACAGATTTCATTACCTATTTTACGGCAACGGCATTTCCGGTCGAACAATAGATGCTTTTCATTGTTTTATTTTAACGGAAAGGATGCGTTAAGATTGCGGATTTTTTCGTACCTTGTCCTTTAATAATAGAATTAACTTAAAAAGCAGACAGATTATGAAGAATTGGAGAATTGAAGCCATTATTTTGGCGGTAGGCATGATTGTGCTGGGTATATTTGTTAAAAGCGGAATAACCTCGTTTGCCGAGCGCGACCGCAGTGTGAATGTGAAAGGGCTTGCTGAAGAAGAGGTTCCGGCAGATAAGGTTACGTGGCCTTTGGTGTATAAAAGCTTGGGTAACGACCTGAATGCACTTTATGATGAAATCAAGCGTTCGAACCAGACCATTGTGCAGTTCTTGAAAGAAAAGGGCATTGCCGAGACTGAAATCAGCGTGAATGCTCCGGAGATTATCGACCTTAAGGCAGAACGTTATAGCAATCAGGAGAATGTGCCGTACCGCTATAATGTGACTTCGGTGATTACCGTAACTTCGAACAAAGTGGACCTGATCCGTGATTTGGTGACTGAGCAAGGGGAATTGCTGAAGCGGGGCATTGCCGTTACGGGCGGTGATTACCGCTATAATATCCAATATGAATATACAGGGTTGAATACCATCAAGCCGAAAATGATAGAAGAAGCTACCAAGAACGCACGCGAGGCCGCCGAGAAGTTTGCAAAGGATTCGGATAGCAAGTTAGGGAAAATCCGCCATGCCTATCAGGGTCAGTTCAGTATCACCGACCGCGATGCCAATACTCCTTATATTAAGAAGGTAAGGGTAGTCACTACGATAGATTATTCATTGGAAGATTAAAAAAACGGATAAAAGTTTTCACTTTCAGGAATTTGTTATACCTTTGCACCCGATTTAGATCAATATAAAGTCTAACACAATTAGTTATTTACAAAACAATTATTTAAACTTAATGGAAAACTTAAAAGACGTAAAGCCCATTGAAGATTTCAATTGGGATGCTTATGAGAGCGGTGAGTCAGCATCAAGCATAAGCAAAGAAGAACAAGAAAAGGCTTATGACAACACCTTGAACAAGGTAGGCGACCATGAGGTGGTTGACGGTACCGTAATCGCAATGAACAAACGTGAGGTTGTAGTGAACATCGGCTACAAGTCAGACGGCATCATCCCGCTGAGCGAATTCCGCTACAATCCCGACCTGAAGGTGGGCGACACTGTAGAAGTGTACATTGAAAACCAGGAAGACAAGAAAGGACAGCTGATCTTGTCGCACAAGAAAGCGCGTGCTACACGCTCTTGGGACCGTGTCAATGCAGCGCTCGAAAACGAAGAAATTATCAAGGGTTACATCAAGTGCCGTACGAAAGGCGGTATGATTGTAGACGTATTCGGCATCGAAGCATTTTTGCCGGGTTCGCAAATCGATGTGAAACCTATCCGCGACTACGATGTGTTCGTAGGCAAGACGATGGAATTCAAGGTTGTAAAAATCAATCAGGAATTCAAGAATGTGGTTGTTTCGCACAAGGCGCTTATCGAAGCCGAACTGGAACAACAGAAGAAAGAAATCATCAGCAAGCTCGAAAAAGGCCAGGTACTGGAAGGTACTGTCAAGAATATCACTTCTTACGGCGTATTCATCGACTTGGGCGGCGTAGACGGTTTGATCCACATCACCGACTTGTCGTGGGGCCGTGTAAGCGATCCGCATGAAGTCGTTCAGTTGGATCAGAAACTGAATGTAGTTATCCTTGACTTCGATGACGAAAAGAAACGCATCGCTTTGGGCTTGAAGCAACTCACTCCGCATCCATGGGACAGCCTCGATCCGAACTTGAAGGTAGGCGACCATGTGAAAGGCAAAGTTGTCGTTATGGCTGATTACGGAGCATTCGTTGAAATCGCTCCGGGCGTAGAAGGACTGATTCACGTATCAGAAATGTCTTGGTCGCAACACTTGCGTTCGGCTCAGGACTTCATGAAGGTAGGCGATGAAATCGAAGCCGTTATCCTGACACTCGACCGCGACGAACGCAAGATGTCTTTGGGCATCAAGCAGCTGAAACCGGATCCATGGGAAACGATTGAAGAGAAATACCCCGTAGGCTCTAAGCACACGGCTAAGGTACGCAACTTCACCAACTTCGGCGTATTCGTAGAAATCGAAGAAGGTGTAGACGGATTGATTCACATCTCTGACCTGTCTTGGACGAAGAAAATCAAACATCCGTCAGAATTCACTCAGATCGGTGCAGACATCGATGTAGTAGTTCTGGAAATCGACAAGGAAAACCGTCGCCTGAGCTTGGGTCACAAGCAATTGGAAGAAAATCCGTGGGATGTATTCGAAACCGTATTTACAGTAGGTTCGGTACACGAAGGACGCATTATCGAAATGCTGGATAAGGGTGCCGTTATCGCATTGCCTTACGGTGTAGAAGGTTTCGCAACTCCGAAACACCTGGTAAAAGAAGACGGATCTCAAGCTCAGCTCGATGAAAAGCTTCCGTTCAAGGTCATCGAATTCAATAAGGACGCTAAACGCATTATCTTGTCTCACAGCCGTATCTTCGAAGATGCTCAGAAGGCTGAAGAAAAGGCAGAAAAGAAGGCTAAGAAGGCTGCAGCTAAGAAAGAAGACGCTCCGATGATTCAGAATCAGGCTGCTTCTACTACCTTAGGCGATATCGATGCTTTGGCAGCATTGAAACAACAGCTGGAAGAAGGCGGAAAGAAATAAGATAAACTCTTCTCCTTGTTATAATATAAAAAGGATATACCCTTGGGTGTATCCTTTTTTAATTGACAATTGATAATTATTTACCTCATCGACTTCACAATTGTCAATTGTTTATACGTCCGGCTTCTCCGCCTTCAGTGTAGTTACCTGCACCGTGCCGCGCAAATACACGCCGTTGTGGTCGGCAATGTGCTTTACAACTTGTCGAAGGTCATCGACTCGTCCGTCTAGGCACGTGCATACGTTTTCTTGCCGCTTCCTCGTCCATTGGTGCGCATCAGACATACAGAATGGCTATTCATAGCAGTTTCGTTTTTAGGTTTTCCTCATAGATTGCACAGATTAAGAAGCTGTTTTGAATTTCTCCAAAAAGTTTTTCCTGGTTTGATGTATCCGTTTTCGTGTGTGCTTTGGGCGATTTTGGGTCTTTTTCGCTCCTGTTCTTCGTCAGATAGCCCGCTATCTTTCTCATCAAGAAGCGAAAATGCCTCAAAAACTCATCCCAAATCAGCGCACGATAAATTCAAAACAGCTTCTAAGTATCTCGGTTACTCCTTTTATGTAATGAAAGGCAAATGCCGCCTCACAGTACATCCGAAGTCCAAATCCAAGATGAAATCAAGACTCAAAGAACTGACGAATCGTAGCAACGGATGGGGATACGTCAAGAGGAAACAGAAACTGAAAGGGTGCATACGTGGATGGATTGGATACTATCACCTTGCCGATACGAAACGTTTTCTTCTTGATACGGATGAGTGGTTAAGACGGAGAATACGTATGTGTATATGGAAATCCTGGAAGAAATCCAAGACTAAGGTAGCAAACATCATTAAATGTGGTATTGGAAAATACAAGGCATGGGAATGGGGTAACACCCGCAAAGGTTATTGGCGTATTGCTGACAGTCCTATATTGAAGGTGGCGATAAATAAGGACAGCCTGCGAAAGGCAGGATATCCTACCTTAATGGGCTCGTATCTCGAATGGTACCCAAAATAGGAACCGCCGTATGCCGAACGGCACGTACGGTGGTGTGAGAGGTCGGTAAACATGAAAATAGGAGATAAACACCTATGATTAGTGTTTACCTCCTACTCGATTGACAATTGATAATACAATGAATGAAATTTGAGAAGCTGTATTGAATTTCTCCAAAAAAGTTTTTCTTGGCTTGATGTATCCGTTTTCGTGTGTGCTTTGGGCGATTTTGGGTCCTTTTCACTCCTGTTCTTCGTCAGATAGCCCGCTATCTTCCTCATCACAGAAGCAAAATTCCTCAAAAACTCATTCCAAATCATTGCACGATAAATTCAAAACAGTTTCTCAAAACAGCTGAATATTTGTCACGCCGGATTTTGTAATCCGACGTACATCACGTGCGCGGATTTGTAATCCGCATCATCCACGAAAACGGTTCAGATTGCAAATTTGATTCCTCAGTTACGTCGGATTTGCAAATCCGGCGTGACAAATAATTGACAATGGAAACGTCCTTGTGGATTAGTTGGCGCATTCGGGCGTATGTGATACGCCCCTACACGGGCTGTTTGCGGAATCATTTACGGAAAAATAAAAAGCGCCGGCAATTTGCCGGCGCTTTTCCTTAACCTATCAAGCTGTTGATTATTTCTTGAAATATCTGTTGTACAGGCCTTCGAAACCTTTTCCGTGGCGGGCTTCGTCTTTAGCCATTTCGTGAACTGTATCGTGGATAGCGTCCAGGTTCAGTTGTTTAGCACGGGTAGCGATGCGTTTCTTGTCTTCGCAAGCACCTGCTTCGGCGTTCATGCGTTTTTCCAGATTGGTCTTGGTATCCCATACACAGTCACCCAACAATTCCGCAAATTTCGCGGCGTGTTCTGCTTCTTCCCAAGCGTAGCGTTTGAAAGCTTCAGCAACTTCGGGATAGCCTTCGCGGTCTGCCTGACGGCTCATAGCCAAGTACATGCCTACTTCGGTGCATTCGCCCATGAAGTGGTTGTTCAGGTCTTTAATCATTTCTTCGTCGCAACCTTTTGCTACGCCGATAACGTGTTCGTCAACGAAAGTCAGTCCGTTGTTGTCTTCTTCCATTTCTTTGAACTTTGAAGCGGGAGCTTTACACAAAGGGCATTTTTCGGGAGCTGTTTCACCTTCATAGATGTAACCACATACAGTACAAATAAATTTTTTCATAATTCCAATGATTTTAAATGAGTTAGTTATTTAGTTAATACATTCTGCTTTTAAGGCAGCTTTAATTCTTGTTCGACGGTATGCAATTCGGACATACGCCTTTATAATAGCGGTGTATTTCATCGATTTGATATCCGTTTTCGCGCAAATGCTTCATGTCTTCCGATTCTTCCGGATGATGGAAAGGAACGTCGGTTATCTTTCCGCATATTTTGCATTGAAAGTGTGCATGCACCGAAGTGTCTCCATCGAAGCAGGCATTGCGTTCGTCAATCGTCAGCATCCGTGCAGCTCCATGCTCTACAAAAAGCTTGAGCGTATTGTAGACTGTTGTCTTTGATAGGGTAGGAATATCTGTACACAATGCCACATAGATTTCATCGATGCACGGATGAGTATGGTGCTTCAACAAGTAATCCATAATGGCAATGCGCTGTACGGATGGCTTGATGTGATAATTGAGCAGATATTCGTAAGCAGTCATTTTTTTCTTATTTGTAATTGTTACAATTTTAAATTTGAGGCAAAGATAGATATATTTTCTTTATTTGCAAAACATGGATTGCTTTTTTTACTTTTTTTCAATAGGGTTAGCTGTTACTCCTTTTTTATATTATCTTTGTACGTTGTAACTTGTAAGTTGTAAGTTAGACATTAAATGATACCCTTATGAAATATGGTTTTGTAAAGGTAGCGGCTGCTGTTCCTTTGGTCAAGGTAGCCGACTGCCAGTATAATGCGGAACAGGCTGAAAGCCTGATAGCGCGGGCTGAAGGAAGTGGCGTGCAAGTGATTGTTTTTCCGGAGTTGAACCTTACGGGATATTCGTGCGGTGATTTGTTCGGACAAGCCTTGTTGCTGGAACAGGCAGAGATGGCTTTGATGCGCGTGCTGAACAATACGCGCCAGTTGGATATTATTTCTATCATGGGAATGCCTGTACGTGTGGAGTCTGTATTGATGAATTGTGCGGTAGTGATTCAGAAAGGAAAGATATTGGGTATAGTTCCTAAAACGTATTTGCCTAATTATAAAGAGTTTTATGAGCACCGTTGGTTTGCTTCAGCCTTTACTTATCCGGATGAAAAGGTTGTCCGTTTGTGCGGCCAGCTTGCTCCGGTTGGCGCTAATCTGTTGTTCGAATCATCCGAAATGCGTTTCGGCATAGAGCTTTGTGAAGACGTGTGGGCGCCTGTTCCTCCGAGTTCGGCTTTGGCTCTGAAAGGTGCTGAAATTATTTTTAATTTATCTGCCGATACAGAGAATATCAGCAAGCATCAGTATTTGCGTTCGTTGTTGGCACAGCAGTCTGCACGTTGCTTGTCGGGTTATGTGTTTGCTTCTTCGGGTTTCGGCGAGTCGACTACCGATGTAGTTTTTGCAGGCAATGCATTGATTTATGAGAATGGCACGCTTTTGGCGGCATCCGAGCGCTTTTCTTTCGACAAGCAGCTGGTGATAAGCGAAATAGATGTGGAGCGTCTGCGTAGCGAACGCTTAGTGAATACCACATTTGCTTCGAGTGTGCGTCAGGCGGGCGCTGGTACGCTGAAGGTGATTCAGACGGAACGCGTGCCGGAGAAAGAGCTTTCCTTGACCCGTAAGATAGAGCTCCATCCGTTTGTGCCTGCCGGAGGTAAGCTTTTGGACGAGCGTTGCGAGGAGATTTTCTCGATTCAGGTTGCCGGTCTGGCAAAACGTCTGGTGCATACCGGATGCAAGATGGTTGTTGTAGGCATTTCGGGGGGGCTGGATTCGACCTTGGCTTTATTGGTTTGTGTGAAAACCTTTGATAAATTGGGCTTGCCCCGCAAGGGAATCGTGGGCATAACGATGCCCGGATTCGGTACTACGGGGCGCACGCATCGCAATGCGGTCGAGCTGATGCGTTCGTTGGGGGTAACATCGCGTGAAATCAGTATCCGTGAAGCATGCCTCCAGCATTTTGAGGATATCGGCCAGGATGCGGATGTGCATGATGTGACCTACGAAAACAGTCAGGCGCGCGAACGTACGCAGATACTGATGGATTATGCCAATAAGATAGGAGGGTTGGTTATCGGTACGGGTGACTTGTCGGAACTGGCGTTGGGATGGGCTACATACAACGGTGACCACATGTCGATGTATGGCGTGAATGCCAGCATTCCGAAAACATTGGTGCGTTATTTGGTGAATTGGGTAGCCGAAACCGGTGTAGACGCTGATTCGCGGACGACTTTATTGGACATTATTGACACGCCGATCAGTCCGGAACTGATTCCGGCTGATGAAAACGGTAATATCAAGCAGAAAACGGAAGACTTAGTCGGACCTTACGAGTTGCATGACTTTTTCTTGTATTATTTCTTGCGCTTCGGTTTCCGTCCCGAAAAGATTTATTACCTGACGTGTCTGGCTTTCCGTGGAAACTACGATGATGCTACCATCAAGAAGTGGCTGACCAATTTCTTCCGGCGTTTCTTCAGCCAGCAATTCAAGCGTTCCTGTTTGCCCGATGGTCCTAAAGTGGGGTCGGTATCGTTAAGCCCCCGTGGCGACTGGCGTATGCCGAGCGATGCCAGTGCGGCTCTGTGGCTTCAGGAGTGTGAGGGACTATAATAAAGTATTGAATACAGAGACGCAGAGGCACAGAGGAATATTTCTTTAATCAAGAATTAAAAAACTCTGTGTCTCTGCGTCTCTGTGTTTTTATTCTTATTTGCTCTTTGAGGTGAAAAATCAAAGTTCGTCCAGCTCTTTCCCGGTGCGTTCCATAATGCTTGCGGCTAAGTTGTCGGCCGCCTGGATAATCGAAACCAAGGGGTAAAGTTTTTTGGAGGTGTCGTAACAACGCTGGTCTTCGAAGCTGTTCATGTTGATGCCGAAAGCTCCCATGTGCCAGCGGATGGCAAGCATCTCGTCATCGCTCATCTCCAATCCGTTGCAAAGCAAAAGGATAACCGACTTTTCGCCATGCCCCATCGGAAAACCCTTGTATGATACTTTGTATCCTTCGGTATCTTCCCAAATGCCCAGCGCATTCTTGGTTTTTTTGACGGAACGTATGTAGATATCGCTTTTGCATACATCATGCAAGAGGCTGGCAATGATTACGTTGTCTTCCCCGACTTCTTTTTCCAAGCCGGGTTCCAGTGTTTTCATACCTTCCCATACCATGAGTGCGGCTTTGCAGGTGTTAAGCGAGTGCCGGACCAGTCCGCCTTCGGTATTCAGATGATGATTGGCAGATGCCGGTGCGGTGAAGAATCCCATATCTTCCAATCCTTTTATCAAATCTTCTACTCCGTCACGGTGGGTCGACCGTAACAATTCGATGAATTCTTCTTTATTGCTTTTCAAGTCCATATCCAACTGTTTTTCTTTATTGAAATGTTTTATTGGTTCTCAAAGAAGCCGAAGGCAACAGGATGCGTTTGCCGAATACGGCTTTTTGCGGAACCTCCATGCGTGGGTACAATGGGGATAGGCTGCGGCTTTTTACGTCTTTTTCCTCATATTGCCTGCCTGCTTGCGTAAGGGCTTCCCGGAGCATCGGCTCGTTTACGTCTCCCAATGGATAGGGCAGCCTGGGGTTGTCTTCTGCTTCTATATCGGGTTGCATGCCATCGGGCATGCAAGGGGTTTCTCCTGCGGCATTCTGGTAAATGCTGACCATGACATATATTCCCCAGTTCTTGATTTCTTCCGGACAATCTGTATATGTGTCTTCTCCGCTCAGCATCAGTCCGGTGCAATATTTTCCATACGATGCCTCGCCAATCAGTTGTACGTCCATGTAGGGCATCAATCCGCCGAGCAAGGCCTCGGATGCGGATGCCGTGTTTTCGGAAATGATGCCGTATATCCGTTCCAGCCCGATATTGGCGTCTTTCGTGCTCACATGCAGGTCGATGGCATCGTAATCATATTCGGTCATAAAGGGAGTTTCCAGGCTGATGCCTTCTTGCCGGTAGACTTCGGTCAGTATGTCATTGTATACTTCTTTTTCAAATACATCTCTCGCTTTGACATTCGCTTCCGGGGCAAACATCGATGCCAATACATTTTCGGTAATCACGTAGCCGCCTCCATTGTAGCGCAGGTCAAGTATCAGTTCTTTGATGCCTTCGCTTTTGAACTTTTTCCCGATTTCGATCAACTTGGGGATAGCGTTCAGGTCGAAGCTGGTATAGGCAAGATAGCCAACTTTCTTCCCATTGAATTCATATACTGTGTCACACAATACAGGGTCTTCGTACATTGTGACCGCACTCAGTTCCACTTCCTTGCCCGATGCCTGAATGGTGTTTGTCTCTTCGTTGTAAGAAGCGAGCGAGGAGGCTAGGGTAGTGCTGTAATATAAATCGGTATAATTGTCGGTGGTGATGTCTTCTCCGTTTAGCGTAAGCAGGATGTCGCCGCGTTTCAGTCCGGCTTTTTCTGCAGGGCTTCCGGCTGACACGTAATTGACCACTCCGATGCATTGGTTGCTGTCTTCACTAAGCGGATAAACCGTAAGATTCCAGCCGTAGGTGGTAGATACGCCGTCAACGCTGCTTGTAAACGAATCCATATCGTCCGTCATCATGGTCCACTTATCGATGTATTTCTCGCCTTCGTGATACCGTATGCGGTCTACGGTTCCGATGGGGTCTCCGTTGGTCTCAATGTTCCATAGCAACAGGTCCAAAGCGATATCCTCATTCCAATAATAATACGTGCTCATAATGTCTTTGCCGAACGTATTGGCATAATACGTTTCTGTACTGATGGCTTCCTGCCGGTCGGGTTGCCTTATGGATTCTTCTTCGTCCGAGCAGCTTATCCATGTGCTGCTTCCTATCAGAAGGAAGAGCATGCTTAAAATTTTCTTGTTCATATCTGTTGTTTCTTAAATCAGTGAGGACAAAAGTAATATAAAAATAACAGAGTAAGAATGAAAAATGTGATAATTTGAGTCAGAATGAATATACTTTCACTTTTTCTCTTTATCTTTGCTTCGTACAGACTTAGAAAAGGTTATAATATGAAGATACGTATTTTAGTTGTATTGCTGGCGGCATGGGGATTTGTTTCGTGCGTTTCGGTGCAGACGATATCGTTCGACCAGCTTTGCCCGGCGAAGTTCAGTATGCCCGAGCAGGTGAAAAATGTGGCTGTAGTCAATAATATGCCTTCTATACCAGAGGCAAAAGGCAATCTTGCCACGTTAGGGAATTTAGACGGTGACGGGAAACAGACGGCAGAAGCTTTTGCGGGTGCGTTGGCTGATTCGAAGTATTTTAATCAAGTGGTCATCTGCGATTCGGCATTGAATGAAGAACAGGTTTCGGATGCCGGGATACGTTCTCTGCCTCATGAAGACGTAATCCGGTTGGCGCAGGATTTGGGCGTAGATGTGTTGTTCTCGTTAGACCGTGTCTTTCTTCAGAATGAAAAGAAAAACATCATTTATCCGGGCTTGATGGAACCATGGCCTGTAGTAGTGACGCGGGTGACTCCGGTGGTCAGCATTTATTCGCCGACTCGTGAACGTCCTCTTCAGGTCATAGCCCCTATGGATAGCTTGGAGTGGGATCTGGACCGTATGCCTTCGGATAAAGAGTTAGTGAAGTATACGGCGGCTTTTTCCGCAGAGGTGTTGGCGCATCAGGTAGTGCCTTATTGGGAGCATACGGAGCGGGCATATTTTACAGGAGGCTGTGTAGAGATGCGTGATGCGGCTGTATATGTAAAGGAAGGTGACTGGGAAGGGGCAAAAGCGCTATGGCTTTCTCTTTACGAGCATCGTAAATCGGGAAAGGTAAAGGCGCGTGCCGCATTGAATCTGGCATTGGCATCAGAGATGACAGGCGATTTGGATGCAGCCCGGAAGTGGTTGGATGAAGCCGGGAAACGGGTGGAACCCGGTTCGGACGAAGACAGGATTTATAAATATCTTGCCTTGAAATTGGAGGAAAGAAGAGCCGGTTTCCCGCATTTGCAGATTCAGATGAGACGGTTTGGAAACAATTTGCCGGAATAATATTGGCAAAACCGATTTTTTTTGTACATTTGGTCGAGAATTAAAAGAGAATAGAATGGATATTAGTGAACAATCGCATGCAGCCATTGCTTCTGTATTGGAAGAAGCGCTTAAAAGATATGCAAGTGCCGGTGAGGAGTCGGTCTTGACGGATATTCATTTGCTTCCAAATCAGGATAGCGGTGAATTGATTATTTTGGACGATGATGAAAACGTGCTGGCACGTACGGTCATTGCCGAATGGGTGAATTATGAAGGAGACGATTTCTATATGGAAATAGAACCTCTGCTTCGTGCTGAAGTGACGGCATTGAAGGAACAGGGATTGCTGGACAAGCTTTCGCTGATGAAGCCGTATTCGTTTGTGCTGGTGGATGACGAGAAGGAGACTGTAGCAGACCTGTTGCTGATGGATGACAATGAAACCTTGTTCTTAAACGATGAATTGCTGAAAGGACTGGATGAGGAACTGGACGCATTTTTGAAAGACTTGTTGGAAAAATAAGATGTGGATGAAGTACGTTGTTCTTCATTGGCTTACGCCGAACGTTGTTTCTTAATTTTTCATTCTTCATTACTAAAAGGCTTATGGGAGAGCGCATTTCATTTCGCAGAAACGAGCGGTTGCGCACGGTCAATCCACATTGGCGTGGCAATCCTACAGCAGGGGGAAAGTTTTTTAACCGCCAGCACCGTTGGCGGCCGGGGATGGGGAGTGTATTGAAATGGCGCCTGTCTCCCAATCCGCAACGGAAAGAAAAACGCACCATCAAATGGGATCCGAAAGTGCATTTCCTTCGTTCGCTGGACGCCGTAGTGGGCAATTCGTTGATTTGGCTGGGGCATAATTCTTTCTTTCTCCAGTTGGGAGGCAAGCGGTTTATGATAGACCCGGTGTATGGAAGCATTCCTTTCGTGAAACGCCGGAGTCCGTTCCCCGCCAATGTATCTGTTTTTAAGGGCATCGATTATTTGCTTATCAGCCACGACCATTTCGACCATTTGGACAAGGCGAGTGTGGCACGCTTGTTTGCCGATAATCCGCAGATGAAGTTGTTTTGCGGCATTAATACAGGTACGTTGATTCAGAGTTGGTTCCCGGCAATGGAAGTGATAGAAGCTGCCTGGTATCAGCAATATGAGGTAGACGGGGTGCGGCTCACCTTCCTGCCTGCCCAGCATTGGAGCAAACGGGGCGTGAATGATGGGGGAATGAGGCTTTGGGGGTCTTTTATGATAGAGGCGGGCGGAATTACTATTTACAACAGTGGAGATACCGGTTATGCGCAACATTTTCAAGAATTGCCCGACATGTTTCCGCATATCGATTATTGCATGATCGGCATCGGTGCCTACAAGCCTCGCTGGTTTATGAAACCGAACCACATTTCTCCGTACGATGCATTGACGGCTTCTGCCGAGATGCATGCCTGCATGACTATCCCGATGCATTACGGTACGTTCGACCTCTCGGACGAACCTTTGTTCGACCCTCCCCATGTGTTTAAGGCGGAAGCAAAGAAGCGTAACATGCCCGTCATTGTTCCTGAACTGGGGGAGATTGTCAAGCTGAAGCCTTTGCGGTAAATCTATGTATTAAGCAAGTGTGCAAAATGAAATAATATTATCAGAAACACAGATTTTCGCAGATTCTTTTGATTTACTATTTTTCGATTTACGAAGTACGATTTAATGCTCAAATGGTGGATAGTAAATTGTCAAATCGTAAAATTAAATATAGCTTCGTCTGGTGTAAGATTAATAATCTTCCGCTTGTAAGATTAATAATCTTGCAGCTTGAAGATTAATAATCTTACACCAGATGAACTTATATGTATGTCTTTTTGTCTTTTACATAAGTCTTCAGTTTATTTCCGACAGCAAAATTACAAGTTTTCTTCCATATCTCCGAAAAAATGTGCGACTAAATTGCTGAACGGATTAAATCCTTTCTTACCAAACCGGGGAAACAATGCTGTCTTCCCGATGGATGGTGACGGTACGTTGTTGGGTTGAATCCGCGTGGATGCTGGTTGCATCTCCACAAGTCGTGAAATATACGTAGTTTCCTCTGTCCCAAAAACGATATACTTTTACTCCGTCGTGCTGGAATAAGTAATCTATCGTATAGGTATCGTTGTTGCGTGGCTTTTCGTATCGCAAAGGAACATTCAGGTTGCAAGCAGAGATAATTAAGGTACTGCATACGAGCAGGCAGAATTGGAAGCGTTTTTTCATATCGGTAAGGTTGAAGAGTTAAGAATGAAGAATTAAGAATGAAGAATTAAGAATGAAGA
>ULXT01056084.1_pt1 | contig 32002 bp, 25 predicted proteins | sample 1961571 | NCBI WGS metagenome assembly ULXT01 (sample SAMEA4835846, study PRJEB28245) | human gut metagenome | biome: gut microbiome; material: fecal sample | place: Denmark | collected 2008
TCAAAGTGTAAAAGGTGCATTTCTTCGAATGCTTACTTTAAACCTGCTTCACGAGCCTTTTATGTGATTACCTTGATAATCTTTTGTGAGATTATGCTTCTTGCATTTTAGCTTTGAATGCTAAGGCATACATGCGCATTTGTTTTACCATGGCAAGCAGACCGTTACTGCGGGTTGGTGAAAGATGCTCCTTCAGTCCAATCTTCTCGATAAAGTAAAGGTCAGATTCCAGGATTTCGTCAGGTGTGTGTCCAGATACCACCTGGATAAGTAAAGATATGATACCTTTTACGATTAATGCGTCGCTCTCTGCCTGAAATACCACCTTGCCGTCTACCAGATCAGCTTGTAACCAAACGCGGCTCTGACAGCCGTCAATCAGGTTCTGTTCGGTTTTATATTTCGGGTCAAGCGGCTGCTGGTCATTGCCTAAATCAATCAGCAGCTGATATTTGTCCATCCAATCGTCGAAGTCGCTGAATTCTTCGATCACTTCGTCCTGGAGTTCATTGATAGTTTTCATTGCGGTAGTGTTTAATTATTTTTCGTTATAAATTACCCCCATCACCGTTTGTCCTACGGCTTGAAGAGTGGCTTTGTCAATATTCTCTAAGCTGTCGTCCAGTGTGTGCCAGGTCGGGTTAAAGCCAGTGTTGCTTTGCGTATCGTAGTGAATAATATCTACGCACGGAATCTGGCGGTACTGGTTTACATACACATGGTCGTCGGTAACCTGCCCTCCGTCTTCCTTGATGAAGTAATTGCTGTAACCCAGATGGTCGGCCATTCTCCAGATTTTCTTCATGGCATTGTTCGCCGTCTGCTTGGAGAACGCTTCGTAGTAGAATGTGGCATTCTTTCCGCCTACCATATCAAGCAAGATACCAAACCGAGCCTTGTAATCAGGTACGTGAGGAATGCGGCCCCAGTACTGCGAACCCAGACACCAGGTATCTGGTTTGTAAGTACCTTCGTAGAAGTCCGGAGTGCCGTAATCTTCTGAGTCGAAGAATATCAAGTCGATGCCGACTTGTGGTGCCTGCTGTTGAATCTGACGGGCAATTTCGAGCAATACACCTACACCACTGGCACCGTCGTTGGCTCCATCTATCGGTTTCTGGTGATTAGACTTTTCATCCTGGTCAGCGTATGGACGGCTATCCCAATGCGCACACAGCATTACTCGCTTTTTGTTTTCCGTCTGGTAAGCCCCGATGATGTTGCGCGATTTCAGGATGGTACCATTGTAGGCCACCAAATCTGCATGCTGGTTGTACACCTTCGCACCGAATTTCTCCAGTTGTGCGGCCAGGTAATCGCCGCATTTCCGGTGGGCCTGCGTATTAGGAACACGAGGTCCGAATTGCACCTGTGCGGCAATGTAAGCGTATGCACTATCCGCATTGAATGCCGGTGCCTGCACTATAGCCGCTTCAGATTCTTCTATTTGCTGACTGTTTTTCTGACTGCTTCCGCAAGAGAGGAAAGTCCCTCCTGTCATTAAGGCAGTTACTACCAGCAGATTCTTTATTGAAATCATAATTCACTTGTTTTGATTGTGGTGCAAAGGTAAACTTATTTTTGTACACGCCTTGCAACGGCAATCGGGTTTTAAACTTTATTTGTAGGAGCCATTCTCTTGTACTTGCTGCATGACACGCAAGAAGTTACCTCCCCAAATGCGCCGGATGTCTTCCTCGCTGTACCGTTCATGAAGCAACTGACGCGTCAGATTAATCATCTCCGAAGAGTCATTGCATCCGATAATACCTCCGTCACCGTCAAAGTCACTGCCGATTCCCACATGTTCGATACCCATCACGTTCACCATGTGATTCAGGTGTTCGATGGCATCCAAGATGTGAGCCGGACGCTCCTTACGGAGGAAGCCGCTATACAAGCATACTTGCACCACACCTCCCTTGCGGGCTATGGCACGAAGCTGCTCATCGGTCAGGTTACGGGGATGGTCGCAGAGCGCACGGCTGGAAGAATGCGAACAAACCACCGGTTGGCTGCTGATGTCTAGTGTCTCGTAGAATGTCCGTTCCCCACTGTGTGACAAATCTACCATCATTCCCAGGCGGTTCATCTCCTGAATAACCTGCTCCCCAAACGGAGTAACTCCTAAGTTTTCTTCATTGTAGCGTGCAGAGCCGCAGATGTCGTTGTTCCCATTGTGGCAGAGTGTCATATACACTACTCCCCGTTTCCGGAAATGTGCGACCCGGCTTAAATCCTTTCCGATAGCATATCCGTTTTCAATGCCCAGCATAATGGCCTTCTTTCCTTCCCGTTTCAGACGGTATAAGTCGTTAGGAGAATAAGCGATGTCCACAGCCGTACAGTTCATAGCCACCATCTCCTCAATCTCGTTCAGCAGACGGTCTGCCTTGGCCGTTGCAGCCAGCAGTGCTTCATCCGTACGTTCCTTCTGCTCCAGGTAAGCCACCATGATGGTCGCATCCTGCCGTCCTTCCGTCATTTTATGTAGGTCCACTTTAATCTTCGGGTCCCGTGCGTGGAAGCGGATGTGCTGGTCGAAGAACATCGGAGTATCACAGTGCGTGTCGAGAATCAGTAGACGTTCATGCAGCTTCTTGGCCTTCTGGAATGAGCCAGCTTCACGGACGAGCCATCCGAACAACGGCATCATACACTTGTCCTGATTCAGGATGAAACATTCCGGATGCCATTGTACCCCTATAATAGATTTGTACTCTGTGCTTTCAATCGCCTCTATTACTCCATCGGGTGCCGTGGCCGATACACGGAAACTCGGAGCAGCTTCTTTCACGGCCTGATGGTGGAAAGAATTTACAGCTACCTCCTTGGCGTTTAAGATACGTGCCAACAGACTGCCTTCTGCTAACTCTACCCTGTGCGATGGGAAACTCCGTTCCAAATCCTGACTGTGTTTAATTGATGGGGTATCCTTCTGTGCATAGATGTCCTGATAGAGTGTGCCTCCCAATGCCGCATTGATGACCTGCATCCCTCGGCAGATACCTAACATCGGAATCTGTCGGTTGGCAGCCAGACGCGTCAGAAGCAGTTCCTGGCGGTCGCGGTACGGGTTGATGCTGTGAAGTTCCCGGATAGGATCTTCGTGCAGGAATAGCGGATTCAAATCACCTCCTCCGGTGAGCAACAATCCGTCAAGCTGCTCAAGCGTATTAATCAGCAAGTTTACATCCTCGTAGGGAGGAATGACCACCGGCACCCCTCCGGCCTGAATGATAGACTGATAATACCCCGGAGCCAATGTCAGATTTCCGTCGCTGAAGTTTCCGGTAAGTCCGATAAGCGGTGCTTCCTTATGATTGGGGAAGCGGCTGTGAATGCCCTCGTCGAGGGCCTGCATATCGAAAGAAAAATTTGTTTTCATGTGTTTCTTCTTTTTTAGCAAGTAAGGCAAATATAGAGAGAACTTGTGAATTATGCACGCAGACAAGAGGGAATAAAGTCAATGACGGGTAATTTTGGCACGGAAAAAGCGTCGGAGCGTTTTATTTGAAGGCCGAAGCGTGTCCGGTTGCATGCCAAAGCGTTAAAATCAAAACTCTTCGGCGTTTCCCGGAGGAGGTTTTGCGGTATAAGACGGGCCTCTGCTGTCCGTTCTTCCGGAGTTTATAGCATTAATTAGCATCCCAAATAGATATTTATTCAAATTATTTTCTCATATTTGTTTAAAATCTAATGATATGGAACTGATTCGAACCCTTTCTCAGATGGTCAACTGCTTGCGTTCGCGCGGCATACGACGGAAAGTGGCGGTGGTCTGCCCGAACGACCCGCACACGGAATATGTCATTATCCGTAGCCTGAGAGAGGAGATTGCTGAATATCTGCTGGTCACAGATTCTGCTCACTTGAAAGAAGCGCTCGACTTGCGGGCAGCTTCTCCCGACTTTGTACGTATTTACGAGGCAGGAACACCGGATGAAGCGGCTGCGCTGGCTGTGCAACTGGTACGCACGGGCGAGGCGGAAGTCCTGATGAAGGGACTTATCAATACTGACAACCTGCTGCGTGCGGTCCTGAAAAAAGGAGAGGGGTTGTTACCCGAAGGAGGTGTGCTGAGCCATGTGGCCGTGGCGCAGGTACCTTTGTATCATAAACTGCTGTTTTTCTCGGATGCGGCAGTAATTCCTCGTCCTACTTTGGAGCAATACCGTTCAATGATTGCCAACGACCTGGCTTTGTGTCGTACGTTGGGATGCGAAGAACCCCGGGTGGCACTGATACACTGCACGGAGAAAATCAACGAGAAATTTCCCCATACCCTGAGCTACGTGGAACTGAAAAAAGAAGTGCAGGAAGGCCGTTTCGGAAAAGTCTTTATTGACGGGCCGATGGATGCCAAGACCGCCTGCGACAAGCACAGCGGGGAGATAAAAGGACTTTCCTCGCCAGTGGTAGGCAATGCAGATATTCTGATTTTCCCTAATATAGAATCGGGCAATACGTTTTACAAAACCCTGTCTCTGTTTGGTGATGCGAATATGGCAGGTATGCTGACCGGTACCATTGCACCGGTAGTAGTGCCTTCGCGGAGTGACTCCGGAAACTCCAAATACTACAGTCTGGTACTGGCATGTCTGGCAGGGACACGAAAAGAATAAAACTAGACCTTATGAAGATACTTGTCATCAACCCGGGCTCCACTTCTACGAAGCTGGCAGTCTACGAGAATGAGAATCCCATCTGGCGTGAAAGCATTGCGCATCCTTCCAAGGAGTTGGCCGGCTTTCACCATATCAATGAACAATATGAGTACCGTCGCAAGTGTGTGCATGATACGCTGGAGAAGGCTGGCATTCCGCTTGCCTTTGATGCCGTGATTGCCCGTGGAGGCTTGTTGAAACCTACTCCCGGAGGAGTATATCAGATTAACGAGCGGATCAAGCATGATTTATGGCATGCCGATATGGAACACGCATCGAATCTGGCGGCCTGGATTGCCGATGAGATTGCGCATTGTGCCGGTTGTCCTTCTTATTTGGCCGATCCGGTAGTGACCGATGAGTTGCGTGATTTGGCCCGTATCTCCGGAATTCCTGAATTGCCGCGCATCTCCATTTTCCATGCACTGAACAGTCGGGCTGTTTCCCGCAGTTATGCAGCCCGTATCGGACGAAAGTATGAAGAGCTAAATCTGATTGTAGCCCATTTGGGAGGAGGCATCTCGGTCAGTGCCCATCATTATGGAAAGGTAGTCGATGTTAATAACGCCTTGAATGGAGAGGGGCCTTTCAGTCCGGAGCGGGCAGGAACGTTGCCGGCCCGGCAGTTGGTAGATATGTGTTTCAGCGGGAAATATACCTATGCCGAAATCCGTAAGATGATAAACGGTCGGGGAGGTCTGGTGGCTCATTTGGGTACTACTGATGTGCAGAGTATTATCCGTTGGGCACATGCCGGAGCCGAAAAGCACAAGCTGGTGCTGGATGCCATGCTTTATACGGTAGCCAAGCAGGTCGGTGCCATGCACATCGCACTTCACGGACAGACTGATGCTGTGATTTTGACTGGAGGTATCGCTTTCAATGACTATTGCATCCAGGGGTTGCGTGAATGGCTGGAAGGCCTGGCTCCGATTGTGGTAATTCCCGGTGAGGATGAAATGGGAGCATTGGCCATGAATGCCTTGGGAGTGCTGCGAGGAGAATTGACGTTGCAGGAGTATGCGCCCGAAACTTCATCGGATAAATTATTCGTCCCTTAAAAAGCTCATTTATGCGAGATATTGTATTCATACAGTATCTCGCTGATTTTTTGAAAAACGTACAAAAGAGCTTTCATTGCTCTTTTGAAGTTGTATGCCGCTGCTGCCAGCAGCACATTTGTTCGTATTTTTAATCATAAAATCTGCAAGTTTCTCACCATAAAAATACTAAAACTTGCAGACTTATCAAAGAATATTATATTCTGATTTGTTGAGTATCAGTAAATAAATTGTTCCCAAGGGATAACTAATTAAAGATAATAGAATTCATAATCTGCCACTCATGACGAGCATCAAGTACAAGTACTCCAGCTGTACTCAAATCGATAGGCTCATCCTCACCATAATTTTGTGACTGGTTTTTCTCTCCCATTGTATACAAACGATTCCGCACAATACTGAAACATGTTTCCGTATCAATATTGTCAAGTTCGGTAATCACGGTACGTCCGTTCTCTCCATCGGGCAGCGACACCAGCGTACGGTTCTCACCAGCCGTTTCGTAATTACGTAAAATGACATCCCAGTACTTTATCACTTTTCCGTCTGCATCAAGCATCTGCATCTGGAAAGTAGGCACACCCGCATCCACATCCTCCTGCGTCATGACTACCGATATCCAGAAACTGTCTCCGAACACCGTTCCCCGAGGCAGCGAAATCGTGCCTTTAGGATAAGCCTCCTCGTCGGTCTGCCAGTTCGTGTCGGCACTGTCCAGATAGCCGTCGCCATTCATATCCAGTGGCAGCAGTCCGTTTTCCGTATTTCCCGGGAACCACTTGCACAAGTCAACCTCATATACAGAAAACGCATTGTTCACTGCCGATCCTGCCAGTGCACAGTCATAATCCATACGTGGATTCATGCCGTTTATCACATTATCTTTATGAAAATCGAAAGCATCATCCACACTTCTGAATCCACCGAAGATAACAGTGCGGTTACTCTTTGTAGCGACCAGCCGGAGCTTAGCCACTGCGTTACCGTTAACCAGCACCGGCACACGAGTAAAATAGCCGAACGTACCCGCAACATGTCGGCGAGCCACCATCTGTCCGTGACGTACTTCTGCCTCACCACTCAGCTTAGAAAGAATCACCCCATCTTCAACCCAAAAAATTTCCGCACCGGCAAAAACCTCTTCGGCATACTCACCATTAGGGACAGTTACGGTTTCAGTCTGATTGTAATAATCCCCTACTTCTACATCTTTGAACGGCTCATAGCCGCCATACGTACCGCTTTGATAACCTATTACGTAAGCCATGTAAGTCTTGCCTTCCTCCAGACACTCATTGCCGGTAAGCGTAATCGTAGCATATCGTCCCATTCCATCTTCCGTACTCCAAGGAATGCTTGCCTTGTTGTCCGGATTGCTCCAGTTGTCAATCGTCTTTTTATACACCACCTTTGCCGGACTCTGATACTCCACAATCAGTATACTGAGCTTGTCGAACGTCTGTGTAGGAGTGACGCTTGAGATAGGACGACGTGAAGCCAAAGTACCTGGATTCACACCCTCTCCCCCTTCGAAAAGCTCGCCCACACTTTCCACCACTACGGTGAAGGTCTGCTGCTGAGGCTTTGTGTAGTCTGGACTTTCTTCATCAGTAAGAGTATTGCTATTGCAGGATACAGTTAAAATAGCAAATGCTAAAAATAAATATTTTAGTCTGAAAAGATTCATATATTAATTATATAGGAAAATTTAATCTTGAAATATTATCCAAAGAATATATTAATTCAATTCAATACATCACCACAATTTATAGGATTTGAAGGTGTTCCCAGACAATAAAAATGATTTGCCTCAATCGGGAAAAGATACTTGCCAAGGTCGTCGATAATACCGGTAGCTATATCTGTTTCTTCTCCGAATTCAAGATCATCACTATTTTGCCAAGGCTTCATCAGACGTACCTTTTTGCTGGTACCCACAATACCGGTAATGGAGGTAGTCACAAACTCCGCTACAAGCGTATAGTCGTACCGCTCCCTGTCCGGGATATTCATGGGAAGCATAAATGCCGTCATGGAACATTGATAAACTGAAGAAGAAGATCCAACCCTTGTATTTCCATCCACATCCACTATATCCTTTTCGGTAAAAACTTTATCCGTCAGTACCCTACCTTCTTCATTAAAAGAATCACCTTTATTATAAGGGCTGGTGATGTAATCTGTGATTACTTTATCCTTTCCACTTCCTATTGAGACACTAGGCAATAGTTTTACTTGTGTATTCTGCGAATTGTAAAGCAATATCCTGACACGTTCAACCTCCCTCGGAATATTAGTCAAACACACCTGCAGACCTGCGACCCTACGCCACAAATTAATCTTACCAATATTCTTGCCACTCTCCGACTGTGGTGTGAAATCCACAAACCCCGTAAAGAATTCTGAATGTGCCATATCAGTCGGGGTTTTACCCTCTCGAAGTGTAATCGGATCAGTCAGCTTACTACCAATCTCAATAGACTTAGGCAATCCATAGGTAAGAATAGAGTTCTTGCCATCATAATCTTGCATGATATCTTCCGATTCAGCTCCATCTACACCTACCGCTACCAGCCGGTAAGTTTTTCCGACCGTAAATGTATAAGCTAACGTATAGGTGATTTCATCCGTTTCAGTCGGAAGCGGATTAAAGTGTTCTCTCCATCCCACATTAAATCGGGCTCTACAAACACCATCGGTCCTATCATCGTTCATTTCGTAGATATAGAGGTATACATCCGTAACGTGCTGAACACCACTAATATAATTTCCATAATCTCCATCATGAACCGGCAAGGAAGTACGGGTCTGCAAGTCACTCTGAGCCGCAATGGTAACCGTTACTCCCTCAACAGTCTGTATCGGTTCATTCTCCTTGCTGCATGAGGCTCCCAACAGGAGGAAGCCACACACAGTCAGGGCACAAAATACAGCATGTATGAATTGTTTCATTTTCATAACCTACTTTCCTTTCATTCTTTTACGAGATAGAAACGTCCGTCATTACTCTTCATCGCACCTGCATTTACTGTAAGCGAAGTACCATCCAGCAGGTAGCGCTTTCCTGTCTGCTTGTCCACCAGCGTCCATCCCTTCCAGTTGCTGCCATAATCCAAAGTGAATCTGGTCTGCTGCGAACCGTCCTTTACCATGAATCCCAAATCCACACGAGCGGCATTCTTTATCTTCTGAATATCGAGTGCACGCTTGCCGGCCACGGTATACACTTTTACCTTCGGCATAAAATGCTCGTCAATCAATGAAATGACATCCTCCTTCGCATTGTATGCATCCGATGCCCCAGTACTACGAAGCAGCGAGCAAGAACTTACAGAGTTACCCGATACAGCCGAGATCTTCATTTCGCCTGCTGTCGGAACAGAAGCACTGCGGGAACTTCTGGTTGCGGTACTTGCAGAAGGCTGTACAAACATATCCGAAGTATAAGTTATATCAAGCTGGGTCGAATTCGTATTATTGGACACTACATAAAAAGCCTGCAATGGTGCAATAGTACGAATACCGTCTTTCGAATCAAGAGAAATTGTAATCAGTTTTTCCTCTTCCGACAAAACACATATAGCACTTACGGAACTTCTATTCTGCTGTAAGAATTTCTGAATATCCAGATAACTCATAAACGGGTTGCCTGCCACAAAATAAATAGCCTCCTGTTTATCCCCCTGTTTATCATTCCGCAATTCAAAAGTAAATGAATCACTCACTTTTCCCGGATCAAAACTCTCCTTCTCATAAGTAAATCTTCCATTCTTATCTCTTGCTCCGTCCGGCAAATCTTCGTATTTCACCTTTCCTCCGGAAAGCGTATAATAATTATATGTAGTATAATCTTTCGGGAAACGAAGACGATAAGAAGTTCCATCCCCCTCACTACCTACCATCAGCATGATACCCTGCGCCTGTTCGTACGGCTGAGCCACCGCATTAAACGTACGGCTCCAGTCGGCAGTGGCCGCTATTGGACTATTCGGGTCATTTGTTCCCGAAGTTGCAGTTTCTACCGTACGGCTGTACATTTTCTGTCTTACCAGCGGATTGTGTCGCACTTCACGATAAGTATCCCCATTCAGCGGAGTAAAGTATGCCGGCATTTCAGATGAAACAAACATATCTCCCGTCACCATTCCGCAAAGCGGAGTAGAAATCATGTGGTACTCTCCGGCTGTAATTTCCATTTCCACGTATGCATAATTATAATCCAGATATTGTGTATTAAGTACGGCTGCTCCCGGTTCGAAATGGATATTGTCGCAATAATTTTCATCACCAGATATCAAATCAGGATATTTAGTAGCTCCCGTAGGAATCACCACATTGGTACATCCCCAAGGAGAACCGTCCGTCCAGTTGTTCCAGTTGTTCCAGTCGGTATCTGACGGATCTCTCTTCCAGGTAGTCTTCCGCGGATGTACCTGAGCACGCAGCCCGTTGTAAGACAATCCCGAAATAGAATAATAGCCTACCGGCAATGACAATTCAAAGAAATAGCCCTTATCATCATCATGCTGCAATTTAGCCTTCTGTTCTATCTTCTGTCCGTTGCCGTTATACGGATAGCAGGTAAATGTAAGTTCAGTACCTACTAGCTCAGGTTTAGCATCGACAGAGATACGTACATTACCCAAATAGGTTGTTTCACCCACACAAACATGTTCGGTTATACTCTTATATTCAATGTCGGTTTCTCCTTGATCTTCAGGTTCTTCTGCACAGTCCGGAATACCATCTCCATCTGTGTCTGGACGGATATAAAAACCTGCCAAAAAAACATTATCAGCTATATTTGCCAATGAAGGAAACGAAATACGCACTTCATCAAAACCTAACTTAGGATTTATTTCCAAATATGCTAGTCCAGAGTCACTGATTAAATCTATTGAAACCAATCCGCTTGATGTAGCTTCGCTGGTTACAGCATTACCATTGTTATATGCAGTTACGGTTATATTCTGTAGAGCAGTGACATCCAATATATTTGGAGTAGAACGAAGAACCGCACCAACTGCACCACTATTAACGTAGTCAAATTTTACTGCAATAGTAGTACGATCAACCAAACTGATTCCATTAATAATTGTAGCAGAAGTTTTCAGACTATTATCAATCACATACGACAGATTATCCATGACCGAACCGACAGATACAGCCGATGGTAATTTTGTTTCCGCATAATTTATCTTTGCACCATGATTCTGCGCTGAAATCACTTCCATACAGGCTTCAGAAGTAGCTGAATTATTATCACATTCAGTAGATTCGTAAAAAGCATAATATAAACGGAACGTACTCAAACTTACACTCAACAATCCGGCAGTCCATAGCTCAACTCGGTCGAATGTCTTTTCTGTTTCCATATAGAAGCGCAGTTTGTCGCCATTATTACCTATCAAACCAACTCCAACTGTTTTATTCTGTTGTGATATTCCTTCATCAACTACTGCACCATCCTTATAAAGTACAATATAGAAATATTTCAGCACATCGGCTCCAAGCAACTGCTTGTTAGTTTGCATAACAAAACCAACTCGAGTCATACCATTATTAGGTTTAGAAATATCTTGTGTTGATTCCACACCAATCAATCCACCAAACTGAAACAGACTCAATGCATTAGTAGCCTCTGCATAATTTTCGGCATCTTTATCAACCAATTTATCGGTATTATTAATTTTATTAAACAATGAGATACCTCCCAATATACCAGGATCAACCACTGTATATTGTCCCTCATTTACAGAAGTATTAATCATCATCGTATTACAACCCGCCCCAGCTTCTTTTTTGTTGCGATGAATCACGGCATACGACCATGAAGTTTCTTTTTCTCGGGTATATATAGCTTTTACTATATAGTTACCATTTACGGTCATGCCAGTTATGCGGTTGCCCGATATAGAAGATGTAGCTCCGTCAGGCCTACTCACAAGTGAATAGCTTACAGTACCATCCGATGGTGTCGGGAGGTTGTAATAATCGGTAGAAATGGTATCATTGCCAATGGTAAAATAAGAGGATACGTCTATCTCTACCGGGTCGCGGGAGTAGGCGTAATGAATGGTTGTTGCTTCCAATTTGACACCCAGTGGAAAATCAATCTGTACTCCACGTGCAGCTTCTTTCGTAATAAAACTAAAATTCTTACTATTTCCTCCTACAGCAGAAAGACCAATACCTGTTCCCAATTTCACTTCTTGTTGTGATTTTTTACTTTCATCCAAAGCATACATAGTAACACCGCCTAAATCTACATTTAAAAGAGTTGCAGTAGAAGTTCTAAAACCAATCTCACTGCCTGCAGGTATATCGGCATTAAAATTTACTCTAAATTTGGGAGCTGATACTAAAGCACTAAGAGAGAAAGTTAATCCTTTATCCAAATCTGAGTCACAAAGCACTTTTTTAGGATTCCACACACCTACTTCAAGAAAGTTCTCAAATTCCTCTCCTTCCGCCTCCGTATAAGTATATCCCTCAGCTGCAATTTTTTCAGGATTCTCCCCCACAAACGCATAGTAGAACTTAGCGCTCTTCCGTGCAGTACTTACATTCACGTTCACACCAGCATATCCCAAGCGGACTTCATCAAAAGGTTTTTTAGCATCAAAAGAGACTTCATACTTGCCACCAGCAACATTCAACAAATTCAAACCAAGCAACTCAAATCCGCCTCCACTCTCAGATAAAGAAGAGTCCTGTACTTTACCGTTTAACAATGTCTGAACATAAAAAGATTTCAATACAGAAAGGTCCAGCACACCACCCTGAGGCTCATATACAAAACCAACCTTTACACCTTGCTTTTCGTCATCGTTGTAATAAACTCTATTTATATCACGAACAGAAAAAATAGGTATGCCAGCATCCACTTTAGCTAAACCGGAAACTGTTACTCCATTGGTTAAATCCTTATCAATGAGAAACTCCTGATTTTCATTATTCGCACCAACAGCTATCAATCCCTTGGTTATCTGGTTGATTACTCTTCCTTCACCCACCAAAGGAACACGACGATTAGGCTTGTATGTAATACCGTAGGTAGTAGCATCCTGTACCACCTCAAGTCCTGAGGTACTTGCAGCGTCAGCACGTGTTCCGCCTTGTTCGAAAGATAGCATCGAAGGGGTTAAATCCTCATCGCGGCATGAATAAAATACAACTGTCAGCAGTGCAGCCAGAAGCAGCGGCACCGATGCAGACCATTTCTTTCCGGTTATTCGACAGGCGGAAAGAAAACTCCTTTGTCTGGATGTCTGGAAAAATACGCTCATTATCTTTAAATTTTATAGTTTTTACAATATTTCTTCACTTCCCCGTCGTGCATAAAGCAGTACTACCTGACTGCGGTTTTACGCGATTCTTTCTCTGAATAATGACGGAAAGCTGCCTGGCTCTTGCCTTCGGAATAATCATGAAAGACAGGCAGTCTTCCGGCTCCGATTCGTATCGTTCATGAGAAATCTCACTGTGGCCGGTGTCTTGCAGAAGAGCTTTTTGCTACTTGACTTCGGAAATTCAAAAAAACAGGGGTAAAATAGTATTGCCCGAATGTCAGGCAATACTATTCGATATATCGGTCTGAAAATTAATCCAATTCCATTCCGTGAATCACTTCCCAGTTATCGTTTACTTTCAATACAAGTTCCTGCTTGTTGTTCAATGATTCTGGTTTGTCTGGATCTTCAGGATCTGGATTTGGATCTGGATCTGGATCAACACCCGGCTTTTCGGGATCAGCTTCATCATTCATTCTAGTACCAATACCATACAGGTGGTTACGTACGAGGCTGTAGGTGTTTGCAGATGTATCTGTAATAGTACTATCCCACTTACTATTCCAGTATGTAATTGTTTGCTTCAACTGTCCATCACCTGAACTCAAATTCACTTTCCAGCTTCTGAGTACTGCTCCACCTGCATTTGTCAATTGCAAAGTCAAAGTCTGTTTTCCATCTACATGTGCAAACGGGATAACAAATTCACCACCAAAAGCAGAACCTTTCTGGAAAGTAGGATGACCTTCTCCATCTGAAGAATATGGATTTTTCCAGTTTTCACCCGCATCAATCAAATTATCACTGTCTGAATCTTTGATTTCTTTAAACCACTGAGTCAAATCAATAGTGCTGATCACATAAGCGTAGTTTCCTTCAGCTTTACCATTGGTACCGTTTACTACATATTTTACACTCTCGCCAGTGTTAGAACCATTATTGGCAAGATCAACGCTATTGAAATGACCAAGAACCAATGACTGATTCTGAGCACTTGCAACCAGTTTCAGATATCTAGCTTCCGCTATATAAGGAATATCCTTAACGTAGGCAAAAGCACCTGCTACCTGACGGTTCAGTACTATCGGTTTTTTGAAACCTTTTCCTGTTTCAACTTTCAATTCCATCTGTCCGGCAAAGATTTCTTCACCAATCTCATTCGTAGCGCCCTCTTTAATTGGCAACACCATGTTTTCCTTGAAAGTATATTTACCTTCACCTTCTTCTGTCTTTTTAACTTCAGTAACCGCACTTAAATCATAATCACTGCTATTGCTATAACCTACCGCATACACTTGATAAGTATCGGCAGCAAGTTTATCTGCATCCTTCAGTTCGATTGTTTTCTGACGGCCATGAGCACCTGAGTTGTAAATAGAACTAACTTCGTCATTATTCCAATTTCCGATAGTTGTTACATAAACAACTTCATTACCTTTACAAATCCACAGCTTTACATTCTGAATGTCCTGTTTAGCCTCAGCACTATACAGCGGACGTCCGGCACGGGTAGCCAGTCCGTCACCACCATTTTCCACCTGAAGTGTGATAATTTGGTCGCCGTCAGCTACACTCTCTACACCATTTCCGTCTTGCACATAGACAACTTCCTTGTCGCAAGAATAGAATGACAATGACGCTATCAAAGCCATTCCCAATAAATAGTTTTTCTTCATACTTAAAAATTAAACTATAAATAATCACATTATCAATAATCGGTCAATCAATCCAGTTCCATATCGTGCAGTAACTCCCAGTTGTCGTTTATCCGAAGGTAAATCTCGAAGTCGCCCTCACCGCTTCCGCCTTCGTCTACATACACATACTTCAGGATGGTAATCTCGTTACGCCCCATGGTGATGTTTACGTCCTGTGGTTCTAGCGTAGGATGGTAGGTTGCCCTGCCTTGGGTTCCGGCTGCCGACTTGTCGATAAACATCACACTCAGCGTAGAACCTTCGTACGACGGCGACGGACACATCAGCGTTTCGCTCTTTATTTCACTGCGTATCTCCTGCCAGTCGAGCTCGGTATGTATATCGGTCAGGGTGGAATACTGGAAACCATTGTCTACAAAATTGTAAATATCCTGTATATCCTTGGTGGAAAAGTCGATGTTATCGGGGACTCCCTCCGCCTTGATAAGCAAGTTGCCCTTGGTACGCTCCATGGCCAGCGAATGTTCTTCGTTGCCGTAACGATAGTCGAACGTAGCACTTGCCAGATAGATGTCGTTTGCCGCCGCACCCACGGCTTCCATTTCTGCCGTAGTAGCATCTTCGCCCAGCGGTTCGTCGCTCTTCATGTTTCCCCATACGGTAAGAGTATATTTCCCATACGGCAACGACTCGGGAAGAGTGATAAGCTGAGTCTGATCATCGTTGTCTACCAGCGTATTTTTCTGCTCTGCCACTACCTTTCCTTCGGCATCGTGTACAATGTAATATAGCGTGCTCACATAATCGCGAAACGGCAGGTTTTCTGCCTTGCGCTCCATCAGTCCCAGCTTCACGGCATCGTCGATGTTGAAGTAATTCTTGTCTTTTACCGTAAGCGTAACCTGCAGCGGCGGACAGGGAGGAATGGAGTCGCGTATGCAACTGCTCCACAGAAGACACACAGCCACCGGCAATACATACAATATCTTTATACCTTTACTCATAGTCTTTTCCTCCTGTCAATGCTTGAAATGCCGGTGTCGTAAGGTAAGGAAGGAAATCCGGCTCTGTTTGCATTCGTTCCTTCAATCGGCTGTCGGGCAGCGCATGTTCCAAACGGGCTGCTACCTCGTCCGCCTCTTTCTGCATACGTGCAGCCACCAGCGCACGTACGTATTCTGCCAGCGGAGTGTGGTCTTCGCAGCGATCCATAATGGAAGCCGCATGCTGTGTATCGCCAACACTGAGCGATACAATCGCCGCATTCACGTCTTCGTACCCCCGCATCAGCGTGTACGCCTCTTGCAGCTTTCTTTCCTGTGCCTTGAGCAATGCCAGGTTGTAGCGCGCCTGAGGCAGTTCGGTATTGGTCCGAAGCAGCTCAATAGCTTTTTCGTTGTTTTCCTTATATACATATACGGCTGCCTTGGTATTCAGCACCTCGGGTGAATATTCTTTCAGCCCGTCGATCACCGCCTCCGCCTCGTCTGCCTTGTCTTCACGCAGCAGAAGCACCGCCAAATTGTTGGCTGCCACCTGCGATTGCGGGAAGTAGTGCAAAATGGTACGGTATACCTCCTTCTTCTCTTCGGGAGTCTTCTTCAGGGTCGATACGCGCAGCAGCTCTTCTTCGTTGAAGGCATCGGGACGCTTGCCGTACATGTCGAGCAGTTCGGCATCGGTAGTGAAACTCTTCAGTGTATATGTATATATGTATTCTACCTTGCGGTCTTTCTGCAAGTATTTGTTTTTGATGTCGTTCCAGCAAGACAGACGGCGGATATAGCGTTCTGCCACATCGTCGTTCTCGGCATTATACTTGTCTAATATCTCTCTTACCTTCAGCGAGTCGGGGTGTCCGTCGGCAATCATTGCCTGCAGCACCGGCATCCAGCCTTCGGGACGGGAACCGACACTGAAACGTGAAGCTTGCGACGCACTGATATGAAGCTGGTCTACCAGCCAGTTTTTGGCAGAATTGGCACGGTTGCGCGACAAGGTAGTATTGAAAGCATACGAACCGTCGGCCGATGCCATACCGTAAATGCTTACCCTGTTCAGTGTGGCAAGCGAGTCTGTCACGATTTTCTGCAGCGTAGCAAGCATCCGGTTCATCTCGTTGCGGTTATCACCCAGCGAGAGGTTGATGTCGTAACGGTTTATCACGAACTGCAACAAAGCTTCTCCTCTGCCTTCCATAACCTTGGGACGGATAACAAACTCTGGCTCAATCCAGTTCAGTTGAAGCGATTTCTTAGGTTCTATCAGCGTAGGGATATTGTTGATGTAAGCAATATCTACGGTATCGGCAATGCCACACTCACCACATCCGTCGGTAGAAAGTACGGCCACAATGCGTCCGCCGTCAATATCGGCAGGCACGGCTACCCGTTCGGAATAGGTTACATCGTACTCCTTGCGGTTGTTTACCTTGCGTGCGACATTTGCCAGTGTATCAACATAGCCGTCGAGAAGTACACGGCGGTTCATTTTCTTACTATAGATAGGAGCATCGAACACCATAGGAGTGTATTCTGCCAGCATAGAGTCTTTCTGCAGCAACTGCGGAACAACAATGAGGCGGGTGCGACCTGTAAAGGCCTTTTCCGGAATGTGAATATTCACATCCACACCCACAGTAGACATGCTGTCGGGAGTAAGCGTACGCACCGGTGTTACCACAACTTTTTTACTCATACCTGATGATGCACAGCCGGCTACTCCCAGCGACAGGCATCCAGCCCAGATTAAATATGTATATCTGAATTTCATATTGCGAACGTTTAAAAGATATAAGAAACCGATATTGCCAATTTGGTAAGTCCCCAATAGTCTTTTGTCTTGTCCTCGTGACATTTACTGCAAGGAATGCGGGGACTCTCCTTATACCACAGGCGAGCGTATCCGGCACCAATCAGCGCTTCCAGATTCCAGTGCGACGACAATATCCAGTTGTAGCCATAGGTTACTCCCCCTCCGGCCAAGTAACCATCGTATCGCTTATCACTAAAACCTCCATAATATTGTGCTCCATGCAAGTGAGCTCCTACAAAATGACCTTCGAAGCTCTCGCAGAACCAGTATCTCAATTCCGGCTGCACAAGCCAGAAACGCATTTTTCTGTCATCCCTAAACGTCCAAGGATTGTATGCCAGCTGCCAGTCGGTGGTAAACTTCCGGCTCAAACCAATTTCAACGCTGGCATTGGGGGTAGTAGCTCCCCAATAAAGAGCATTTGTCTTCAAAGCTACGTTTTGAGCATTTCCGTTTCCTCCGAAATACAGAAAAGCACATAGAAAGAGTAATTTTCTATATTTCCGTATCATCTACACTATCTTTTTTGATTTCTTTGCAAAGGTAAACGACCCAAAAAGTTCGAAAATTACAAATTCACATCAAAGAATTACAATTTACATGCATCGCGACACAACAACAATGCCTATTCTAGCTGTCCGCCTTCGTCAAACGCTTCCTTACGCAACTCATTGGGCGTTTTTCCAAAGTATTTCTTACAAAAGGTTACCAGATACGACGTAGAGGAAAACTGATACTTCTCCGCAATTTCGCAAAAGGGCAAATTACTCAAAACTACATCCCTCTTCACAAACTCCTGTTTACGCAACAGAAGCCAGTTTTTTGCAGTGTCATTGAAAGTTTCCTTAAAGCGGCGATTGAACGTACTTAGGCTCATATTGGCTTGTGTGGCAAAATCTTTTACATCAAATATCTTATGGCTATTTGTAAGTATGAAATCCTTAAAATCAAGGTCTCTCCCTAGAATTGGATAAAAAAACTGTGCCAGCTCTTCTTTCGTATATCCGGCAAGTAGATACAAAAAAAGTTCGTCCCGCTTTATCTGATGATAATGCATACAGCCCAAACCTTCTTTCAGGCAGTCAACAAGTAAAGAAAAGAAACTTTGCAGGCGTATATCCAATTTTAAGCAATATGGATTTTGACAAGTGCTTTCAGATATAAAATGCGACAACTGTTGAATGGAAAAACGCAAGCACAACTTCAAATCATTTGCAAACGAACATAATAATAAGGTCGTAGCTTTCCGGGCAAAGGTCGTTATTTGTTTATTTTTTGGAAGTAAAAACATATCTCCCAATTGAGGAGTAAAATATTTGTCTATTTCATATCTTATTTCAATATCTCCTTGTAACAAAATAACCAAAAAAGTTGTATTAAGAAACCGGCGTTCCACAGTATGCCCTTCGGGAATCTCCATCAACGTAAAAACTTTATTGAATTCTTCCGCATAATTAGTACACGAAATATGTTCATTTTTATACAAGAGTGTCATGCCTTTTCATTAATTAGGTTAATACGTACTCCTCAAAAAGCTTCTTTGACTTGTGAAGAATTATGCATATCCATTTATAAAAACGCAACAAATATAATTAATTTGCATTAAAAAAACACACAAAAAAAGTTTTATTTCCTAACACAATAACCAGATTTTTGATGTTGTCATGAAAGTCTGGTTATATAGGTATAGCTCGCACTCAAGAAGAGATAGATTCTCTCATAATGAAAGGTCGTAAATGGATAAATGCGGAATAGGAACACCGCCATCTACGGCTGGATTTTTTCGGTGAGGAACGTAAGAAGGGTGATGCAGAACTTATGAGTGCCGAACAGATACTTTCGGTCAGCATTGGCGGCTATCCGCTTGCGTATTGCATTCATGAGGGCAACAAGTACGAGGGGCACACGATGCTTCCTGTAGTGACGGAATTATTTGATTTGCCGGCAGAATTAATTGAAGCTCCGGGCAAGTATTTTTTGAAATCTCCTTGCATATTCTCTGTTTCACAGTGCGGGATTTGTATTTCACAGTGTGAAATATGTATCCCACACTGTGGTTTTTGTATCCCACAGTGTGAAACAGAGAATTCTTCCCTACGTTTCAAAGAAAAGACGCTGAGAAAGAGTGATTTATGTGGATAGTATGGATCTTTGTTTGAAAAATAGGTGTGGAGTGGGATATAGAGACTTCCCGGAAGCTGCGGTAATGGCACAAAAAAACGGCTTTAAAGGGTATTTATAACTCCTTTAAAGCCGTATATAATGTGGTACCTTTTCTACTTAATTACTTTTCATATTCCTTCTTCCGCTTCGGATTCATAGGGAACCAGCCTTTCAGCACGCGTTCGCGCTGTTCGAAGACCTCCTTGATGGTCCAGAAAGAAGAGAATGAGAAAACTCCCAACAGGGTCGACAGCAGAATCTGACTTACCAGTACGGAACCGATGAGACCGGCGATGCCCAATAGCAGAAAAATCCACCAGCAGCGCGTTCCCCAGTAATATTCCGCTTTGACTACTACCGGATGAAACAGACCGATAATCAGGAATGTGCAGATGCCAATGAGGATTCCTTCCCAATGAAGGCTGTCAATCCATTCCATTATTCGTCAGCGTCTTTACGGATGGGAATTTCTTTCTTGATGCTCTGTTCCAGTGAAATCAAGGTTTCCGTAGCAGTTACACCCGGAATTTCCTGAATTTTGGAGTTCAGCAAATCCATCAGATGCTCGTTATCGGTAGAATACAGTTTGGTCAGCATGGTGTACGGACCAGTGGTGAAATGGCATTCCACGATTTCCGGAATCTTCTTCAGTTCTGCCACTACGCTCTTGTACATAGAGCCTTTTTCCAGCTTGATTCCTACGTATGTGCAGGTGCTATATCCCAGGCTCTTGGGATTTACATGGTAACCTGAACCGATAATTACGCCAAGGTCAATCAGGCGCTGAACGCGTTGGTGAATGGCAGCACGTGACACGCCACATTCTGCTGCAACGTCTTTGAACGGGATTCTGGCATTCTGTGAGATGATTTCCAGAATCTGTTTGTCAAGTTTATCAATTTTCTCCATATTACTAAATGGTTCTTGTTTTTATCATATTGTAAGCAAATGTAGAAAAACTTTTTTATCTATATGCTATTTTGCCGAAAAAAACGTGATTATTTTTGGTGAAAGAACAAATTGTGGGTAAATTGTGTAAGTCGTTCGGCCCTATTTGACTATCTTTGATTTCCCGAAGATAGGATGCGGTTGGGAAGTAGAGCCGAAAAACATGTTTTTCGTTCGTACTTCTCTCACCTTTCACTATCTTTGCTCACGCGAAGACAGGATGCGGCTCGGCATAGCCAAATCTGAAAACTTTGTTTTCCGTTTGTCTCTGCTCTCGCCTTTCACTATCTTTGTAAGACTTATTATTTATTAAACTCAAGAACTATGCATCCATTGGAATTGTTTAAGTTTTGTCCGGTATGTGGTTCTCCTCATTTTGAAATACATAATGAGAAGTCCAAGAAATGTGCGGACTGCGGGTTTGTGTATTATTTTAACTCAAGTGCGGCTACGGTGGCTTTTATCCTGAACGGGAAAGGGGAACTGCTGGTTTGCCGGCGGGGAAAGGAACCTGCCAAGGGCACGCTGGATTTGTCGGGCGGATTTATCGATATGTTCGAGACTGGCGAAGAAGGGGTAGCACGCGAGGTAAAAGAGGAAACGGGTCTGGTGGTGACGGAAGCGAAATATCTGTTTTCCTTGCCCAATACGTATCTGTACTCCGGTTTCTTGGTACATACACTCGACCAGTTCTTCTTGTGTCAGGTGGAGGATGACCATCTGATAAAAGCCATGGACGATGTGGCCGATGCATGGTGGATGCCGCTGGACAAAGTGAATCCGGATGATTTCGGGCTGGACTCTGTACGTAAGGGAGTCGCACGCTTTTTGGAAACCTGTCGGAACAAAAAATAAAAGGGATTATGGGTAAATATAAGAAATATATATGGATGGCGGGGCTGTGTTGTGCCTTGCCGTTGACGGTTTCCGGGCAGCAGGTGGAGCCGCTGACCGGGGCAGACCGTTTGTTCAACGAGGGACGGGAGCTGTTCTTGCGTCAGGATTATGCGGCAGCCCGACAGACCTTGGTGCGCTATACCCGTCAGGCGGGGGAAAAGGCCTGGGCCGATGAAGTGGACTACATGCTGGCTTGCACGGCCTATGAATTGAAAATGCCGGATTGCCGGGAAGTGCTGTCGGATTACCTGGAAGCACATCCGGAGTCGCGTTACCGCAATCGGGTGCAGGCACTGATAGGGGCCAGCTATTTTTCGGAAGAGAAATACATGGAAACCATTGCTACGCTGAAGGGTTGTGACATTTCTCTTTTATCCGATGAAGAGCGGGATGCCAGTGCCCTGCGTATGGGTACGTCGTACCTGAAAGTCGGTAAATTGCAGGATGCGGCTTTCTGGTTCGCTGTGTTGAAAGAGACGAGTAAGGACTTCCATAACGATGCGGTGTACAACCTGGCTTATATTGATTACGTACAGCAGAAATATGATACCGCCTTGCAGGGATTCCGCGAAGTGCAGGATGACCTGAAGTTCCAGAAACTGGCACCTTATTATATTGCCGACATTTACCTGATTCAGGGAAATTATGCACAGGCCCGTAAGGTGGCAGATGCTTATCTGGCTTTGTATCCGGAAGAGAAGCATGCCGCTCAGATGAGCCGTATCTCCGGTGAGGCGGCTTACGGACAGAAAGACTATGCGGCTGCCATCCAGTCGCTGGAACGCTACCACGAAGCAGAGGAGGTGCCCGCCCGTCTGGCCATGTATAAGTTGGGTATGAGTTATTTTAATACGGGAATCTATTCCAAGGCGTTGTCGCGTTTGGGTGAGGCAACCGGTGCGCAGGATGCGCTGGCTCAGAATGCTTACCTGCACATGGGATTGGCCGGACTACAGTTGAAGGAACGCAACCAGGCACGTATGGCGTTTGAGCAGGCTTCGCGTATGGATTTCGACCGTAGCATCAAGGAGCAGGCTTTGTTCAATTATGCACTTTGTATTCATGAAACGTCTTATTCTCCTTTTGCCGAGTCGGTAACGGTGTTCGAACGCTTCCTGAACGAATATCCGTCGTCGGTATATGCTGAAAAGGTGAACGATTACCTGGTAGAGGTGTATATGAACACCCGCAGCTATGAAGTGGCGTTGCGTTCTATCGAGAAAATCACGCATCCGAGTGCCCGCATTCTGGAAGCGAAACAGAAACTGCTTTTCCGTATGGGAACACAGCTGTTTGCACAGGCCGACTATCGGAATGCCATTGATTATTTTACCCGTTCTTTGCAGCTGGGCCAGTATAATCAGAAGACCAAGGCCGATGCCTATTATTGGCGCGGAGAATCGAAATACCGTCTGGAGCGTTATCCGGAGGCTGCCAATGACATGCGGCTGTATCTGGAGTTTGCTACCGACAAGAATTCACAGGAGTACGGACTGGCTCTTTACTGTTTGGGATACAGTCTGTTCAAGCAGAAACAATATAATTCCGCACGCGACTGGTTTATCCGCTGTGTGCAGAACGGACGGACGCAGGAGGCTTCTGTAGCAGGCGACGCGTACAACCGTATCGGTGACTGCTATTTTTATGAGCGCCGCTTTGAAGAAGCCCGCCAGCAATACGCGCAGGCTGTCGTCACTTCTCCTTCGCTGGGAGATTATTCGTTGTTCCAGGAGGGTATTGTGAAAGGACTGCAGCGTGATTATGCCGGAAAGATTCAGGTACTTAACAAATTGATTACAGATTATCCGTCGTCGGCTTATCTGGACGATGCCCTGTATGAGCAGGGACGTGCCTTTGTGCAGATGGAGGATAGTGAGAATGCCATCAAGCGTTACTCATTGCTGGTGCAGCGTTATCCGGAAAGTGAGCTTTCACGTAAGGCGGCCAATGAAATAGGTCTGCTTTATTATCAGAACGACCGCTACGAGGAAGCCATTGCGGCTTACAAACAGGTCATTACGAAGTATCCGGGTAGTGCGGAGGCGCGCCTGGCACAGCGTGACTTGAAGTCCATTTATGTGGATTTGAATAAGGTGGATGACTATATGGCGTTTGCTTCTACAGTGCCTGGTGGTGCGACCTTCAACGTGAGCGAGCGCGACTCTTTGACGTATACGGCGGCCGAACGTGCTTACATGCGTGGAGATATTGCCGGAGCAAAGACCAGTCTGACCCGCTATCTTCAGTCGTTCCCGCAAGGAGCTTTCAGTGTGGATGCGTCTTATTATTTAGGTTTGATTGATTATAACCAGAAGGATTATGCGGCAGCGTCAGCCCGTCTGGAAGAAGTGTTGCGCTTTTCCGGAAGCAAGTACGAAGGAAAGGCCTTGGCGCTTTGTGCCGATATGGCTTACAACCAGAAGGAATATGCCAAGGCATTGAACCTCTACAAGCGTTTGGCCGACCGCTCGGCTGTGCAGGAAGAGCGTCTGCAGGCTGAAGTGGGTGCTCTGCGAAGCGCTTGTGCGTTGGGCGACCGGGCTGAAACCGTAACGACTGCTTCGGCACTGCTCAAGCAGAGCAAGCTGACGCCGGAGGTACGTAGCGAGGCATTGTATTTCCGTGCCAAGGCGTTGTTGGCAGAAGGGCAGAAGAAGGCTGCACTGGCCGACTTGACCGAACTGGCTAAGGATACGCGTAATGTGTACGGGGCAGAAGCCAAATACCTGGTGGCACAGACTTACTTCGATGAGGGAGAAACTGCCAAGGCGGAGAAGGAAGTGTTGGAATACATCGAAGTCAGCACACCGCATGCATACTGGCTGGCAAGAAGCTTTGTCTTGTTGTCGGATGTGTACGTGAAGCTGGACCGCAAGATGGAGGCTAAACAGTATTTGTTGTCTTTGCAGCAGAATTATCAGGCCGATGATGACATCGCCGGAATGATTGAAAGTCGCCTGGAAAAACTTAAAAGTGTAAAGTAAGATGAAATACATAAGTACGATATTGGTTTGCGCCGGTCTGTGGCCCGCAGCTACGGTATGTGCGCAGAATGGAGGGGAGAAAGATTCTACACTGAACCGGACGGTGGTAGTGGAAAATCAGTACAACCCCGAGGTGATGGATGCCTTTAAGGTGAATGTCATGCCCGAGGTGGAGGAGCCGGCGGCTCCGAAGCAGGCCATTAATTATGCGACGGATTTACGTCCGTTGGGAGCCTGGAAAGCCACTCCTATGGAGGCGATGTCCAGAGAACTGGCTCAGAAGGGAGCCGACAGGGGCTATGTCCGTGCGGCTTACGGTATGCTGAACAATGTGGATGTGAAAGGAAGTTATCTGTGGGATATTTCTTCGAAAGACCGTCTGGGAATCATGGCTTCTTTGTACGGGCTGAACGGGGATATTCCACATTTCATGGAAGGAGAGGAGTGGAAGTCGCGTTTTTACCGTACGGATGTGTCGCTGGATTACCGGCATGATTTCCGGAAGGTGGCGCTGAAATTAGGAGGTGCCTTTGCTTCGCAGGTATTTAATTATATGCCTTCTATGAATGAAGGGGTGGAGAACTGGCCTACCACACAGCGTTATACGTTGGGTGAAGGATATGTAGGAGTGATGTCCCGCGACAAGGACTTGCCTATACAGTTTGCTTTCCAGACTGGCTTGCGTAGCTTCAGCTTGCGCTATGATAATTATTACATGGGGTATGGCTCTGAAAATATTTTCCATACCGAAGGTTTCATGGCTGGAAATATCAATGAGGAACAGCAGGTGGGCGTCGGTCTGGAGATGGACAACCTGATTCACGATGTGTCGCAACAGGATTATACGCTGTTGCAGCTGAATCCGTATTACACCTATCAGGGTGAATCCGTGAAGTTGCGGGTGGGTGCCCATGTGGATTTGCAGACGGCTTATGGCAGTGGACTGAAGGTGGCACCGGATGTCAAACTGGAATATACGTTTGCCGATGCGTATGTGGCTTATCTCAATGTATTGGGCGGAACACGCCTGAATGATTTCCGCCGGTTGAATGACTTCTCACCTTACTGGACGATTGCACAGCAGATGCGTACGTCCTATACACCGCTCGATGCAAAGATTGGTTTGAAGGCTTCTCCGGTTATCGGATTAGGTTTTGAACTCTACGGAGGTTACCGGATTACCAAGAATGAACTTTTTGCCGTGCAGGAAGGATTTAATACGGATGAGCAGAATGTGTTCTATACAGGTATCCTGCAGGATAAGGGAAAAGTCGGTTATGGAGGTGTTTCTGTGAGCTATGCCTACCGTGACTGGGTAGACTTTTCTGTAAACGGTACGTATTATAGCTGGAACGTGACGGAAGGCAACGAAGGCTTGTTGCAGTTGAAGCCCGAATTGAAGGCCGACTTCAGTGTGCGTGCCAAGGTGATCAAGAATTGCCATGCCCTTTTGAACTACAACTACGAACGTCGTCAGAAAAAGGCCGACCTGAAACGTGCGGATGCCATCAATAACTTGTCTGTAGGAGCAGAGTATGAGTTGCTGAACCGCATCAACGTGTTTGGCCGCCTGAATAACCTGCTCAATAAGGCATACGCTACTGAAGCAGGTTATCCGGTGGAAGGTCTTCATTTTATGGCAGGCATCAGCTGCCGTTTCTAAATTTATTCTGCGTGGCGGCAGTGCTGAATCAGTGCGCCGTCACGGAAAAAGAAACGGCTTTCTTGTCCGTGCGGAAGGAGGGGAGCAGGGATACCGTCGTGCAAGGTCACGCGGGTATGTTCTATGAATGCTTCGTCCCATAGACCTTGTTCCAGAAAAGTCTGGAGCGTCTGGCTTCCGCCTTCTACCAGCAATGTTTGTATTTTTTGCTCATAAAGCACCTGCATGATTTGCGGGAGAATATTCTGGCCGAAATCCAGTGTCACGTAAGTGAGGTTCTGGGTAGCGGCCTTTTCTTTTTCCGTAAAGACGAGGGTAGGAGTACTGCCGTCGAACAGGTGCAGATGAGGCGGCAAAGTCAGCTGCCGGTCGATGACTAGTCGGAGCGGATTCTGTCCGTACCATTCGCGTACCGTGAGCGACGGATTGTCGAGCAGGGCCGTGCGTCGTCCTACGAGGATGGCTTTCTGTTCGGCCCGCATCTTGTGAACCGCCAAGGTGGAGAGAGGAGTGGAAAGGCGTACCGCGTTTCCGTCTTCACGTCGGATGTCCAGAAAACCGTCGGCCGACTGTGCCCATTTCAGGGTGATGTAAGGGCGCTTTTTCAGGTTGAATGTCACGAAAGCACGAATCAGTTCCCGGCATTCTTTTTCCAGTACACCGACCGTCACTTCAATGCCGGCATCCCGCAATTTCTGGATTCCTCTTCCGGCTACCAAAGAAAACGGGTCCACGCAGCCTACTACGACTCTCGGAATCCCTTTCCGTATGATTAAGTCGGCACAGGGAGGAGTTTTCCCGTAGTGAGAACAGGGTTCTAAGCTCACATAAATGGTGGCATCCTTCAGCAGGCTTTCATCTTTGACCGAGGCGATGGCGTTCACTTCGGCATGGCCTTCCCCGCAGCGCACGTGATAACCTTCACCGATGATTTTTCCGTCGCGTACAATGACGGCCCCCACCATGGGGTTGGGAGCAGCATGGCAGATACCGTTTCGGGCCAGTTGTATGCAGCGCCGCATATATTTTTCGTCTATCGTCATATTCTTCGTTTTTTATCGTTACTTTTGCAACTATGCATCCGGTTTATGTACATATCAAAAAAGAGCTGAGTCCTTTTTATGCAGAAGAAGAGGCTTCAGCCATGGCAAAGTGGATATCTTCGGATATTCTGCATCTCTCTACTCTTGAACTTTATACAGGCAAAGATATGAATTTTTCCACGAAAGAGTGGGCGGAACTGGAGGATATTCTTCGGCGTTTGAAGCAGCGGGAACCCCTTCAGTATATTTTGCAGGAAGCCTCTTTTTGTGGAAGGTCTTTTCATGTGGAACAAGGGGTACTGATTCCTCGTCCGGAAACGGAAGAGCTGGTGGAATGGATTGTCTCCGATTATCGGGAGGCAGGACAGGTGCGTATTCTGGATATTGGCACCGGAAGCGGCTGCATTCCCGTATCGCTGGCGCAGCTGTTGCCGGAAGCGCAGGTTTCTTCGTGCGATGTGTCGGCTGAGGCTTTGCGCATTGCGACTACGAATGTAAAGCGTTATGGAGACAAGGTGACTCTGTTCTGTGCCGATATTCTGAAAGAGGAACTTCCTGAATGTCAGGTAGACGTGCTGGTGAGTAACCCTCCTTACATTACGGAAAGCGAGCGGACGGATATGGAGGCGAATGTACTCGACTGGGAACCTGAACTGGCCTTGTTTGTGCCCGATTCGGACCCGTTGCGGTTCTACCGGAGGATAGCCCGGAAAGGACTTGACTGGCTTTCGGAAGGAGGAGCATTGTATTTTGAAATCAACCGTGCTTACGGGACCGAGACTGTGCGGATGCTGGAGGAGCTTGGATACCGCCAGATTGAATTACGGAAAGACTTGTCGGGAAACGACCGGATGATAAAAGCAATCAGACCATGAAAGAATATAGTGAAGCAGAGATAAAAAGTAAAGCCGAAGTGTATTGTTCGTCGGTGGAGCGTTGCCCGTCGGACGTGGAGGAGAAAATTCGCAAGTGGGGGGCTTCGGAGGAAGTGACAGAACGGATTATGGCCCATTTGCAGAAAGAACGCTACCTGGATGCGGCTCGTTTCTGCCGGTTTTATGTGCGCGACAAGTACCGTTTCAATCAGTGGGGGCGGATGAAGATTGCACAGATGCTCCGTATGAAACGCCTGTCGGACGAAGACATCCGTGCCGGACTGGAGGAAATTGATACCGAGGAATACGACGGAATCCTGAAGAAGATGCTGAAGCAGAAAATGAAAGGAATAAAAGCTGCCAATGACTATGAACGGAGTATGAAGCTGATTCGCTTTGCCGTAGGTCGGGGCTTTACACTGGAAGAAGTACGTCGTTTTGTCAATCAGGTAGAACCGGATGAATATTTTGACTGACATCCGGGATTTTCTGTTTCCCCGTCTCTGCATGGCTTGCGGACGGAAGTTGCAGGTCTCCGAACAGGCTCTTTGCTGTGATTGTTTGTCACAGCTTCCTCATACGCACTTAGGAAATACACCGGGCAATGAAATGGAAAAGATTTTCTGGGGCCGTTTCCCGATACAGCGGGCGTCGGCTTTGTTTTATTATGCCCGTGGAGGGAAAGTTGCCCATATATTGGCCGGAATGAAATACTATGGCCGTCAGAAAGTCTGCCGGCAGATGGGGGAGATGCTGGCGCACGAACTGCTCCCGACGGGTTTCTTTGAGGGAGTAGATTATTTGTTGCCGGTTCCCTTGCATCCCGACCGTCTGCGTACCAGGGGATATAACCAGAGTCGTCTGCTGGCAGAGGGCATTTCTGAGCAGACAGGCATTCCGGTGTGCGACGGGTTGCTTTGTCGGGTGCGTAACAATCAGACCCAGACCCATAAATCCGTGCTGGAACGGCAGGAAAACACGGTTCATCTTTTTCATCTGGCTGGCGATACTCGTATGCTGCAAGGCAAACATGTGATGCTGGTGGATGATGTGCTGACCACAGGAGCCACGTTAGGTGCCTGTGCAGATGTATTGGCTGATATTGAGGGAATAAGCATCAGCATTGTTACGCTGGCGTGGACGAAATAAAACAATCTGACGGGTTTTAGTAAAATTAATGCTCTTAAATTTTCTATTCCCGATGTATTTCTATAATTTTGCAAAAACATTTATCAGAGAATTAAAAAGTTATGAAAGCTTTGGAAAGATTATTTGCAGAAAAGTTGCTGAAGGTGAAGGCTGTGAAGATTCAGCCGGCTAACCCGTTTACTTGGGCATCAGGTTGGAAATCGCCGATTTATTGTGACAATCGTAAGACGTTGTCATATCCTGCACTTCGTAACTTCGTAAAGTTAGAGATTTGTCGTGCTATTCTTGAAAAATTCGGTGAAGTAGACGCCATTGCAGGTGTAGCTACAGGTGCGATTGCACAGGGTGCGCTGGTGGCAGAAGAGTTGAACTTGCCGTTCGTATATGTTCGTTCAAGCCCGAAAGACCATGGCTTGGAAAATTTGATTGAAGGTGAATTGCGTCCGGGTATGAAAGTAGTTGTCGTAGAAGACCTGATTTCAACCGGTGGAAGCAGTTTGAAAGCGGTAGAGGCTATCCGTCGCGACGGTTGTGAAGTAATTGGAATGATTGCTTCTTTCACTTACGGTTTCGATGTATCAGTAGAAGCCTTTAAGAAAGCAAAAGTAGAACTGGTTACACTGACCAACTACAATGCAGTGCTGGAAGCAGCTTTGAAGACCGATTATATCAATGAAGAGGATATCCCTGTGCTGCAGGCATGGAGACAAGATCCTTCTCACTGGACTGGAAAATAATAGATTCTGTAACTGGGAAAGCAGTCTCGGATTGTAAATAGGAGATGTCATCCTGAGCGAGTCCACTCTGCTCAAGATGACATTTTTTTATGCGATGACGGGAGAATTTTCCTGAAGATTGAAAAAATATGGCTGTACAATTTGAAAGCAATGTGAAGCATGTTCCTTATAGTCAGGAACGAGTATATAACAAACTGTCCGACCTGAATAACCTGGAAGGAGTTCGGGAACGCCTGGACATGGTGAAGGACAAGCTGGACGGGAAACTGGAAGATATGTCGTTCGACCGTGATTCCATTACCTTGAAAGTACAGGGCATCAGTCTTACATTGCGCATCATTGAGCGTGAACCTTTGAAGTGTATCAAGTTTGAAGGTGACAAATCGCCCATACCTTTGAATCTGTGGATTCAGATTCTGCCTGTGACACAGGAAGAGGCTAAAATGAAAGTGACTATCCGTGCGGAAGTGAACATGTTCATGAAAGCCATGGTGTCAAAACCCCTGCAGGAGGGAGTGGAGAAACTGGCTGACATGCTGGCCATGCTTCCTTATTAATTGAAATGACCGGCAGATGCCGGAGATAAAAACTGAAATTATGGCTCAAAAACTTTGGGAAAAAAATGTACAGGTAAATGCGGAAATTGACCGCTTTACCGTGGGACGTGACCGCGAAATGGACATGTATCTGGCAAAGTACGACGTGTTGGGTTCGATGGCGCATATCACCATGCTGGAAAGTATTGGCCTGCTGACCTCGGACGAACTGAAGATTTTGCTGGAAGAACTGAAAAATATATACGCTTCCGTAGAACGCGGGGAGTTTGTGATTGAAGACGGAATAGAGGATGTACATTCACAGGTGGAACTGATGCTGACACGCCGTCTGGGGGATGTGGGAAAGAAAATCCACAGTGGACGTTCGCGCAATGACCAGGTGCTGGTCGACTTGAAGCTGTTTATCCGTGCTCAGTTGAAATCGGTGGCAGAAGCTGTAGAACGTTTGTTCCATGTACTTATTTCTCAGAGCAACCGTTACAAGGATGTGCTTATGCCGGGATATACCCACCTGCAGATTGCCATGCCTTCCTCTTTCGGTCTGTGGTTTGGGGCTTATGCAGAAAGCTTGGTGGACGATATGATGTTCCTTCAGGCTGCATACAAGACTTGTAACCGTAATCCATTGGGCTCGGCAGCAGGTTATGGCTCTTCTTTCCCGTTGGACCGTGAGATGACCACTCGTCTGTTAGGGTTCGATTCAATGAATTACAATGTGGTGTATGCCCAGATGGGTCGTGGCAAGGTGGAACGCAACGTATCGTTTGCGCTGGCTTCCATTGCTGGTACGCTGTCGAAGATGGCGTTCGATGCCTGCATGTTCAGTTGTCAGAACTTCGGCTTCGTGAAGTTGCCCGATGAATGTACCACTGGTTCCAGCATCATGCCGCACAAAAAGAATCCCGACGTGTTTGAGCTGACCCGTGCCAAATGCAACAAGATTCAGGCTCTTCCGCAGCAGATTATGATGATTATGAACAACCTTCCTTCCGGTTATTTCCGTGACCTTCAGATTATCAAGGAAGTGTTTCTTCCTGCCTTTGAGGAGCTGGAAGACTGCTTGCAGATGGCTACTTACATCATGGAGAAAATCAAAATCAACGAACATATTCTGGATGATGACAAATACCTGTATATGTTCAGTGTGGAAGAGGTGAACCGTCTGGCTTCAGAAGGAATGCCGTTCCGTGATGCATATAAGAAAGTAGGGCTGGACATTGAGGCTGGAAACTTCTCACACGATAAGACCGTACATCACACGCATGCCGGAAGCATCGGTAACTTGTGCAATGACAAGATTGAAGAACTGATGCAGCAAGTGGTGAGTGGCTTCAACTTCGAGAAAGTGATTCAAGCTGAAAACTCACTTTTAGGAAGATAATTGCATAAAATTAAAAAGAAAACGGGTGAAAAGTTTGGAGTATATCGCAAAACTCCCTACATTTGCACCCGTAAACGCGGAAATAGCTCAGTTGGTAGAGCATAACCTTGCCA
>ULXT01036734.1_pt1 | contig 31509 bp, 25 predicted proteins | sample 1961571 | NCBI WGS metagenome assembly ULXT01 (sample SAMEA4835846, study PRJEB28245) | human gut metagenome | biome: gut microbiome; material: fecal sample | place: Denmark | collected 2008
CTCATGAAAATCTTGCCACTCGGCTCGACAAGAATCTGCAGGATGTTCGTTTCCGGAATCTTGATTTCGGAAACCGAACCCGGAGTAACGACCTGTACCGGCTCTTTCTTGATGAAGTTACCTGTCAACATAAAGAAAGTAAGCAGCAACACGGTCACGTCACTCATGGCAGTCATGTCGATAAACATGGACTTCTTTTTAATTTGAACTTTACCCATAATTAACTATTTAAAAATTAGTTATACGATTCGTTTACACGAGAGACTACCGTCAGTCCCTTCGATTATTTATGGGTAGCGTTGAATGTCTGTACGATAGAGAAGCCTACTTCGTCAAGGCTGTAAGTCAGTTTATCAATCTTGTTAGTAAAGTAGTTGTAAGAAATAACTGCCAACGCACCAGTCAAGATACCGAATGCAGTGTTGATCAAGGCTTCAGAAATACCGGTTGACAACGCAACTGAGTCAGTACCACCACCAGCAGACAGAGCGGCAAATGAACGGATCATACCGATAACTGTACCGAGCAATCCCATCAATGTACCCAATGTAGTAATCGTACCGATAATCGGCAAGTTCTGCTGCAACATCGGCATTTCCAATGCAGTAGCTTCTTCCAATGACTTCTGGATAGCCAATACCTTCTGGTCTTTGTCCAATTCAGTGTTTGCTTCCATTTCGCGGTAAGTCTGCAAAGTTGCACCTACTACGTTTGCAACAGAACCACGTTGCTTGTCGCACAATGTTTGAGCAGTCTGCATGTCGTTCTTTGCCAAAGCGTCTTTGATTTGAGCTACGAATTTAACCAATTTACCACGGCCGAAAGCAGCACGGATAGTGAAATAACGTTCAACGCTCAATGCAATAACAGTCAGCAACAATGTCTGGATAACCGGTACGACAACACCACCTTTGTAGATAGTACCCAACATGTTACCCGGCAGCGGGTGGTTATTCGGGTCATTATTCATAAAGTTCGAAGGATCTCCCAACACGAACTTATAAATACACAATGCAACGATAAAGCATGCGATAATAACTAAACCAGCAGCTTCAATTCCCTTAAATCCTTGTTTTTGTTTTTTAGTAGTTTCCATAAAATTACTTGTTTTATTAATTAGAAATTATTGAATGTCAGTAAAAATAGTAAATGCAATTAAATAGGTTTTACAACCTCCGATACACTGCTGTACCGGAGTAAGAACAACTAAAATAAAACCGCTAAATGATAATCTTTCTCAACGCAAATACATAGTATTCGCTTGGAAAGATCACACAATGAAAATGGGTTGACGGGAAACGTTTGATTTTCCCAGCCAACAGCCCTACATCACGCAGGGAACAATAATGCAGCAACAAACGCAAATGCGTGTTTTGCCCTTGTATCGCACAACGGCGGAACCGCGCTGTATTACCTTTATAATAAAGAGCCAGATGAGAAAGATCGCAACTTAAGTTCCGAATCCGTTCAAGCCCTCTATGAATGGCATGGAACAGCACGCTCCCTTCGTTCAACTCATCACCATAAAATTCACGGATAGCCTCTTTCTCTATTGCAAGAGGAGCCAATGCTGCATGTGTTTCTCCAACCACAAACATCAAAGAAAACACAAACAATATACGACCAATCCATTGTTTCATGATATAGCGTTGTTCTTCCTTTTTCACGACGCAAAGAAAAAGTAAATTCATGACATATCAAAATATAGAGGTGTTATTTTGGTTTAAAATCGAAATTTTATTTAAATAAATGCCCCGATATTACAAAACAATCGTATAAACGCCCCTTATGTCTGAACAAAAACCGCCTTATCCGTGTTATCAGACAGCCTTCTTTTATTTTTCAAAGCCAGCCGCTCATCCAAACGCCGGATGCCGTTTCATCCGGAAACGCAAATAGCCGCACACGCCCTCGCTTATAATTCCGCTGACCCACGAAGCTATCTCCATCCCCGAAGGCAACTACTTGCACTACCCCTGAAAATAGACACGCTTTACCCGATTGGACACGCTGGTCAGGATTTCGTAAGGGATGGTGCCGAGTGCCTCAGCCAGTACCGTCACCGGCAAATCATCTCCAAAGATGATAGCCTTGTCCCCTTCCTTGCAATCAATATCCGTCACATCAATCATGCATACATCCATGCAGATATTGCCAACATAGGGTGCCTTCTTCCCGTTCACCAGGCAATAAGCGTGCCCGTTGCCCAAATGCCGGTTCAGCCCGTCGGCATATCCGATAGGGATAGTGGCAATCCGCGAGTCGCGGTACAAGACTCCTTTCCGGCTATAACCTACAGTCTCATCCGCCGGAATATCATGTATCTGCAAGATGGTGGTTTTCAACGTGCTTACATTATGTAAAATATGGTTGGTAAACGGGTCTATGCCATACAGCCCGATGCCCAGCCGCACCATGTCGAACTGTGCTCCCGGATAACGCTCTATGCCTGCCGTATTGCATACATGACGCAAGATTTTAAACCCGAATCCGGCTTGCAGCTCAGCCGCCGCGGCTTCGAACGTCTCTATCTGTTTCCGTGTAAACGCATCGAAGCGCTCCGAGTCGCTTCCTGCCAAATGCGAGAAGACCGAACGGGGAATAACCGCCGACTGGCGGTGCAAACGTTCTACCAGGCGCTGCATATCCTGATGCGGAGAGAATCCCAAACGGTGCATACCCGTATCTATTTTGATATGAATCGGGAAATTAGACACCCCTTCACGTTCTGCTGCCTTTATCATTTCCTCCAGTATCGGGAATCCGTAAATATTCGGCTCCAGCCGGTAAGCGAACATGGTCTTGAATGCCGTAGCTTCAGGATTCATAATCACAATCGGACACGTAATGCCTGCCTTGCGCAAGTCGGCACCTTCATCCGCCACAGCTACCGCCAGGTAATCCACCCGATGTTCTTCCAATGTTTTTGCCACTTCGAACGGACCGGCTCCATACGCCGATGCCTTCACCATGCACATCAGCTTCGTTTCCGGCTTCAGCTTATTGCGGTAATAATTCAGGTTATCCACCAACGCATTCAGGTTGATTTCGAGAATCGTCTCATGTACTTTCAGTTCCAGAAAATCCGAAACGGCGTCAAAATGGAAAGCGCGTGCACCTTTTATTAATACAATGTCATTCCGCAACGTTTCCAGCACACCCGATGCCATCAGCTCTTCAGTAGTAAGGAAGAACTGCTTTTCCTTCACATCGAAACGGGAAGACGATGCGGATATCTCCTCGCCTACTCCAATCAGCCGGTCTACTCCGCGGCTATGCACCAGTTCTGCCACTTGCCGGTAGAGCAATTTGCCCGGCTGCCCCGTCTCCAGGATATCCGACAATATCAATGTGCGCCGACGCACTTTATCTTCCGAACGCCTCGCCATGAAATCAAGCGCGATATCCAATGAAGCGAAATCCGAGTTATAACTATCGTTTATCAACACACAGCCGTTTTTGCCTTCTTTCACCTCCAGACGCATAGCCACCGGTTCCAGATGTGCCATCCGCTCGGCTATCACCTCCGTAGGTACCATCAGATACAAAGCCACCGCCAGGCAATGCAACGAATTTTCAATTGAAGCGTCGTCGATATAAGGGATGCGGAATTCCTTAAAAAAGCCCAGATAACGGTACTTGATGGTAGTGCCCGCCGCATCTTTTTCGATTTTCTCGATAAAAAGCGGACGTTCAGGGTCCTTCATCGACCATGCGATTTCACGAGCTGTAAACAAAGACTTCGACACGCAATCCCGAATCAGTTCGTTATCGCCGTTATACACTATCACATCACATTCCTTGAACAAAAGCAGCTTTTCCATGCACTTGTCCTGCAACGAAGAGAAATTTTCCTGATGCGCCCCGCCGATATTGGTCAGCACACCGATAGTCGGACGGATAATCGGCTCCAAGGTTTCCATTTCACCCATTTCAGAAATACCGGCTTCGAAGATTCCCAATTCGGTATGTTCGTCCATCATCCATACAGACAAAGGCACTCCGATTTGCGAATTATAGCTGCGCGGCGAACGGATGATTCGCTTGTCCGGACTCAACAACTGGTAAAGCCATTCCTTCACGACGGTCTTTCCATTGCTTCCGGTTATTCCGATTACGGGCACCTGATATTGTTCCCGATGTTTCCCCGCAAGGCGTTGCAGGGCTTTCAACACATTGCCTACCACCAGAAAATTCACATCGGTGCAGTTTTTCATTTCTTCCGGAACCTCTGCAACCACAAAGTTATACACACCTCGCGCATACAATTCCGGGATGTATTTATGCCCGTCATTGCGTTTGGTCTTCAATGCGAAAAAAAGCGTTTCCTCCGGGAAACACAATGAACGGCTATCGGTCAGAATCCAACTGATGGATGCTTGCCGCTCTCCGATACGGGTTGCCCCCACCACAGAGACTATTTCTTCAATCGAGCTTGACATAGTTCTATTTCATTTTGGACGTCTAAGTACGTGAATTTTTCTTTTAGCTCTTCTATGTTTAACAGTATTTGACTTAAAAAACGCCGATATTGTTCCGATTCCGCGTCAAACGGACGATGAGCCAAGGCTTTTTTCACCTTTTCCCATGCTTCAAGGAAACTTCGTGCCGAAGGAGAAAAGAACGTCTTGCCGAAACACTCCCACAAATAATCAACCGCCACCGAAGAGGGATGCAGCATATCATCGGCATAAAAGCGGTAATCGCGCAACTCGTCCATCATGATTTCGTATGAGGGGAAATACAGACAAGAAGGATATTGCCCGGTCAGGCGCTGGATGGCAAGCAGCAGCACCGCTTTGCTCACCTGATTGCCATGCATGCCGTCCTTAATATGCCGGATCGGGCTTACGGTAAACAAACAATGCATACGAGGGTTGAGCGAAAGCAGTCTTTCTATCAATGCGCCGTACGCCTCAACGATATCCTCCACCTTTAATATATGCCGGCTGAAAAGACGTTCCGGCAATTTATGGCAATTCCCTACAACCTCACCCGTTTCTTTCCATTCGTACACCCAAGAAGTCCCCCAGGTGAAAATCATCCATTGAGTTTGGGCAAGCGTTTCTTCTGCCTGCCGGATACGCGCGTTTATCTTCTTCAGGCATTCCTCCGCACTTCCCGACGAGAAACTGCCATGGTGCATCAGGCTCAGCCAAACGCCCCGTTCACACTTCAAATCAGATTCTTCGTACCGCTTATGACACAATACCTGTCCCAGTGCATTGGCTATCGACAAAGGATTATACAACACGCCGAAAGGATTCACATCACACCGGAATTTATTGTCTATAAACAGTTTTCCTATATTTTCCGCGAAACAAGACCCCCATAGCATCAACCTATCCGAATGATTGATAAAAGGCACATTCACAGGCAATTCGACTTTCGTTCTAAATTCCATAAACAAACCGCATTCGTTATTTTTGGTACAAATGTAACACAATATGCATATTTATTGTACTTTTGTAGCGCATAATATTGAACTTAATTCAGATGGAACAAACTACGTCTTACAAATTGTTGAGTAAAATAGACAGCCCGAAGGATTTGCGCCAACTACCTGTCGAGTCTTTACCTGAAGTCTGCAAAGAGCTCAGGGAAATGATTATCGATGAACTTTCGCGCAACCCCGGACACTTCGGGTCGAGTTTGGGAGTCATCGAGTTGACAGTTGCTCTACATTATATATATAATACGCCCTACGACCGTATTGTGTGGGATGTAGGCCATCAGGCGTACGGACATAAAATCTTAACCGGAAGGCGCGACCGTTTTTGCACCAACCGGAAACTGAACGGGCTATGCCCTTTCCCCTCTCCCGCCGAAAGCGAGTATGACACATTCACCTGCGGCCACGCTTCCAATTCCATTTCGGCTGCACTGGGCATGGCTGTAGCCGCAGACAAGAAAGGAGAAGCCGACCGTCATGTCGTAGCCGTTATCGGAGACGGTTCCATGAGCGGAGGATTGGCTTTCGAGGGACTGAACAATGCTTCATCCATCCCCAATAATCTGCTCATCATCCTGAATGACAACAACATGGCCATCGACCGAAGTGTCGGAGGCATGAAACAATATCTGCTCAACCTGCAGACCTCGGAAGGCTACAACCGCTTGCGGTACATCGTTTCCCAAAAGCTGCATAAGATAGGCATTCTGAATGATGAACGGCGGAAGAGCCTGTTGCGGTTCAACAACAGCCTCAAATCTGTTCTTGCCCAACAGCAGAACATTTTCGAAGGAATGAACATCCGATACTTCGGACCGGTAAACGGACACGATGTCTGTGCCCTTGCCAAAGTATTGAAAGAAATAAAGGACATGAAAGGCCCTAAACTGTTGCATGTCCATACAGTAAAAGGAAAAGGATACAAGCCGGCAGAAGAAGAAGCGACCATTTGGCACGCCCCCGGCATGTTCAATAAAGAAACCGGCGAACGCATCGTAAAAGATACCACCGGCATGCCTCCCCTTTTTCAAGAGGTATTCGGAAATACCTTATTGGAATTAGCGGAGCAGAACGAAAAGATAATCGGAATTACCCCTGCCATGCCTACAGGATGCGCCATGAACATTCTGATGAAAGCCATGCCCGACAGGGCATTCGACGTAGGCATTGCCGAAGGGCATGCCGTCACGTTTTCGGGAGGAATGGCGAAAGAAGGATTGCTGCCGTTCTGCAACATCTATTCTTCTTTCATGCAACGTGCCTATGACAACATCATCCACGATGTAGCCATTCAAAAGCTGAACGTAGTATTGTGCCTAGACCGCGCCGGCCTGGTAGGCGAAGACGGACCGACTCACCACGGTGCATTCGACATGGCTTATCTCCGTCCGATTCCGAACCTGAGCATTGCCTCGCCTTACGACGAACACGAATTGCGCCGGCTGATGTACACAGCCCAACTTCCCGACCAGGGACCGTTCGTTATCCGGTATCCGCGGGGAAGAGGCACGCAAGTCGACTGGAAATGTCCATTAGAAGCAATCCCCATAGGCAAAGGGCGAAAGCTGAAAGAAGGTGCAGACCTGGCTGTAATCACCATTGGCCCCATCGGGAACAATGCGGCTAAAGCCATTGCAGAAGCCGAAGGGCAAACCGGCAAAAGCATCGCCCACTACGACCTGCGCTTCTTAAAACCGCTTGATAAAGAAATGCTGCACGAAATCGGGAAGAAGTTCCGGTTCATCGTTACCGTAGAAGACGGCGTATTGAAAGGAGGCATGGGGAGCGCCATTCTGGAATTCATGTCAGACAACGGCTACACACCCGTAGTGAAACGACTGGGCATTCCCGACCAATTCATCCAACACGGACCGGCAGAAGCCTTGCAGGCTATTTGCGGAATAGATAAAACAACTATTTATCACACACTTACTCATATTCTGAACTCATGAAAATCATCATTGCAGGTGCAGGAGCCGTAGGCACACATTTAGCGAAACTGCTGGCAAACGAAAAGCAGGACATCATCCTGATGGATGAAAATGAAGAAAGATTAGGAAAGTTAGGAAATAACTTTGACCTGATGACGGTGAACATTTCCCCTACCTCCATCTCCGGCTTGAAAGAAGCCGGTACAGCCAATGCAGACTTGTTTATAGCAGTCACCCCCAATGAAAGCCAAAACATGACGGCGTGCATGCTTGCTTCCGGATTGGGAGCCAAGAAAACCGTAGCCCGCATCGACAACTACGAATACCTCTTGCCCAAGTATCAGGAGTTTTTTGCCCAACGGGGCGTCCATTCGCTTATCTACCCCGAAATGCTGGCGGCCAAGGACATTGTAGACGCGGTAAAGATGAGTTGGATACGCCAATGGTGGGAATTTGCCGGAGGCGCCCTGGTCCTGTTAGGAACCAAGATGCGTGAAACAGCGGAAATCCTGAACATTCCCCTCTATGAATTGGGCGGACGCAACATTCCGTTCCACATTGTTGCCATCAAACGGGGAAACGAAACCATCATCCCGCGAGGCGACGATTCCATCTTGCTGAATGACATAGTCTATTTCACAACAACAAAAAAATACATCCCCTATATCCGGAAAATTTCCGGAAAAGAGAGCTATGCCGATGTGCGCAATGTCATGATTATGGGCGGAAGCCGCATTGCCGTACGTACGGTGCAATACATGCCCGAATACATGCGCACCAAAATTATCGAGAACGACCTTGCCCGATGCAACCGGCTGACCGAACTGGTAGACGACAAAGTAATGATTATCAACGGAGACGGACGCGACTTAGACTTATTGACCGAAGAAGGCATCCAAAATACAGAAGCGTTTGTCGCTCTTACCGGAAGTTCGGAAACCAATATCCTTGCCTGCCTTGCCGCCAAGCGGATGGGCGTCAGCAAAACGGTGGCCCAGGTGGAAAACATCGACTACATCAGCATGGCGGAAAGCATGGACATCGGTTGTGTCATCAACAAGAAATTCATCGCGGCAAGCCACATTTACCAAATGATGCTGGATGCCGATGTGTCCAATGTGAAATGCCTGACCTTCGCCAATGCCGATGTAGCTGAATTTACCGTCAAGGCAGGCGCACGCATCACCCGCACCCAAGTAAAAGATGCCGGATTGCCCAAGGGAGCGACCATCGGAGGGCTGATACGGAACGGCGAAGGAATCCTGGTTACAGGTAACACTACCATCCAAGAGAACGACCATGTCGTGGTATTCTGCCTGAATATGATGATTAAGAAGCTGGAAAAATTCTTCAACTGACACCTGCCATTCTACAAATGCAATCTAACGGCGGTGCCGGTACGATTACTAATCGTCATGCCACACAATTACTAATCATCACGCCGTACGATTACCAATCGTACCGGCAACGCAGCCATACATCTTTCCGTTCAAGAACAAATCCTGCGGATTACGCAGCCCGGCCTTACAGAATGAAACACAGAGACACGAAGGCACAGAGTTTTTTAATCGACAATTGTTAATTCCTCCGTGCCTCTGCGCCTCTGTATTCAATAAATTGCCCGTAAGGCTGTTCGAGGAATTCACTGTCTTTATTTACCCGCAAATTCTTTTATTTTTATGCCGCCGTACGTCCTGCTTATTAAAAATAAATATGTATCTTTGTCGCGTTTTTGAACAGGCAGCAATGAAAAGACAGAAAAGCCCCATGCCCACATCGATATGCTCTCTTGTCACGTCCTTGATAAGAGATTGGGCAACACGCGCTTTCCCGTTGGCTTGTTCCCGCTCCATTCGTAGAGAAATATCACTAAATATCAATTATATATATGTTTTTTACGTTTTTAGTTGTTGCTATCTTGACGGCAGTAGTGCTCGTGGTAGCAGCACTGACTATTTCAAGACTAATCGCGCCACGCTCGTTCAATCCTCAGAAAGGCGAGCCTTATGAGTGCGGTATCCCGACGCGCGGACAGTCGTGGGTACAGTTCAAGGCAGGCTATTACCTGTTTGCCATTCTGTTCCTCATGTTCGACATCGAAACCGTATTCCTCTTTCCGTGGGCGAATGTGGTGAATGAAGTCGGTGCTTATGCATTAGTGTGTGTGTCATTCTTCTTATTGGTATTAATTTTAGGCTTAGCTTACGCTTGGCGGAAAGGAGCGCTGGAATGGAAATGAAAAAGCCGAAAATCCGTTCGATGAAGTACGATGAGTTCAAGAACAATGATTACTTGGAACGTCTCGTACAGCAAGTAAACCAAGACGGAGCAGGTGTCATTCTGACCACTTTCGACGAACTGATTAATTGGGGACGAAGCAACTCGGTATGGGGACTCTTGTTGGGTACCAGCTGTTGCGCCATCGAATTTATGGCGTTAGGAGCAGCCCGCTACGACATGGCACGCTTCGGATTCGAAGTAACACGCAACTCCCCTCGTCAGGCAGACGTATTGGTCGTTATGGGAACCATTACCTACCGCACCGCACCGGTCATGAAACGTTTGTACGACCAAATGGCAGAGCCTAAGTATGTGGTTGCCGTAGGCGGTTGTACCATTTCCGGAGGCCCGTTCATCAAGTCATACAATGTCGTAAACGGCATCGACAAGGTAATCCCTGTCGACGTGTATATCCCCGGTTGCCCTCCGCGTCCCGAAGCTTTCTATTACGGGCTCATGCAGTTGCAGCGCAAAATGAAGGTAGAGCGCTACTTGGGTGGCGTAAACCGCAGTCATGCTCATGACGAAGGGACAGAAAATGAAACCGAAAAGGCGAAAGGAGGAGAACAATGAAACGTGACGATGTACTGAAAATACAAGGAGCTGAAGTGTGTGCAGGAAACGCAGGCGTAATCAAACTGCCGCTCAGCGAATTCCGTAAAGTGATGGAAGGTCTGCGCAACGACCCGCAAAGTCCGATGGATTTCTTGCGTGAAATTGTAGGTATGGACTGGGGAGAAGAAGGTTTAGGAGCAGTCTACTTCATGGAATCGACCGTAACGGGCGATACCGTAGCCATCCGGACTGCTACAACCGACCGTGAAGAAGCTTATCTGCCTACCGTAAGCGACTTGTGGAAGACCGCACTGATTAAAGAACGCGAAGTATATGATTTCTTTGGCATCCGTTTCATCGGACATCCGGACATGCGCCGTCTCTTCTTGCGTGAAGACTGGATTGGATGGCCTCTCCGCAAGGATTACGACATGAATTCGAATCCGTTGCGTCTGGACAATGAAATCAATGCCGATATTACGAAAGAATACCGGCTGATGCCCGACGGCACCCTGCAAGGCTTCGACAATCAAGTCTTTGGAGAAGACGATTTCGTGGTAAGCATGGGTCCGCAGCACCCTTCTACCCACGGTGCGTTGCGTATGCGTATCGCGCTCGACGGTGAGTTCGTCAAGAAGGTAGACCCGATTTTAGGATACATCCACCGCGGCATCGAGAAGATGAACGAAAGCCTGACTTATCCGCAGACATTGGGCATGACCGACCGTTTAGACTATTTGAGCGCGCATCAAAGCCGCCATGCGTTGTGCATGTGTATCGAGCAGGCTGCCGGCATCGAAATCTCCGACCGCGCCAAATACATCCGTACCATCATGGACGAGCTGCAACGTATTGATTCACACTTGTTGTTCTATTCTTGCCTGGTATTGGATATGGGTGCGATGACACCGTTCTTCTATGGCTTCCGCGAACGTGAAATGGTGCTCGACATCTTCGAAGAGACTACCGGCGGACGCCTCATCCAACATTACAACGTCATCGGCGGTGTGCAGGATGACATTCATCCTACTTTCTGCCAGAAAGTAAAAGAGTTCATCAAGCACCTGCGCAGCGTCATTAAGGATTACCACGACATTTTCACCAACAACGTCATTGCCGATACCCGTATGAAAGGCGTAGGCATTCTGTCAAAAGAAGACGCCATATCATTGGGATGTACCGGAGGTACCGGACGTGCTGCCGGATGGGCAAACGACGTACGCAAGCGTCATCCGTACGGATTGTACGACAAGGTAGACTTCCGTCAAATCACGTACAATGAGTGTGATACCTTCGCCCGCTACATGGTTCGTATGGACGAAATCATGGAATCCTGCCGCATCATCGAACAACTTATCGACAACATTCCGGAAGGCGAATTCCGCGTAAAGACCAAACCGATTATCAAGTTGCCGGAAGGCATCTGGACTTCGGCTGTGGAATCAAGCCGTGGCGAGTTTGGCGTTATGATTGAAAGCCATGGCGACAAGACTCCGTACCGTATGCACTTCCGTTCTACCGGTTTGCCGTTGGTACAAGCCATGGACACGATGTGCCGCGGATGGAAATTTGCCGACTTGATTGCTATCGGTGCTTCGGCTGACTTTGTGATTCCGGATATCGACCGGTAAAAAAGAAGAAACAACGTTCAAAATTAAGTATTACAAATATGAACCAAGCATTTTTAGATTATTATAACCTGCAACCGCTTTGGGAACTCATCCATTCTGCCTTGTGCAGTGTGATGCCCGAAGGACTTGCCATTTTTCTGGAATGTGTCGTTGTAGGCGTTATTATTATGGTAATGTATGCCGTGCTTGCCATCATCCTTATTTATATGGAACGTAAGGTCTGTGCGGCTTTCCAGTGCCGTATCGGTCCGAACCGCGTAGGAGGTAAAGGCGGATTGCTGCAAGTGCCTGCCGACGTCATCAAGATTCTGATTAAGGAAGTCTTCAAGCTGAAGAACGCCGACCAGCTCTTGTACGCCGCGGCACCGTTCTTAGTCATTCTGGCTTCTATCCTGACTTTCTCCTGCCTGCCCTGGCACAACGGCGGGGAAATCCTGCACATGAACATCGGTATCCTTTTTGTACTGGCTGCCTCTTCAATCGGTATTTTGGGAATCCTGCTTGCCGGCTGGAGCAGTAACAGCAAATATACCTTAATCGGTGCCGTGCGAAGCGGCGCGATGCTCATCAGCTACGAAATCTCTATCGGACTGATTGTGTTGACCATGGTCATGCTGAGCGGGACAATGGATATCCACGAAATCGTTATGGGACAGGCGAACGGCTGGAACATCTTCAAGGGACACCTCATTGCCGTAGTGGCATTCGTCATCTATCTGATTGCCGGAAATGCCGAAGCCAACCGTGGCCCGTTCGACCTTGCCGAAGCCGAACAGGAATTGACTGCCGGATACCATACCGAATATTCAGGTATGCACTTCGGATTCTTCTATCTGGCAGAATACCTGAACCTGTTCATCACAGCCGGAATCGCTACTACCCTCTTCCTGGGAGGATGGATGCCGCTGCACATTGCAGGCCTTGACGGATTCAATGCTGTCATGGATTACATTCCGGGCATTGTCTGGTTCCTGGGCAAGACATTCTTTGTAGTCTTCCTGCTGATGTGGATTCGCTGGACCTATCCCCGTCTGCGTATCGACCAGGTTCTGACCTTGGAATGGAAATACATCATGCCGCTGTCACTGGTAGTCTTGCTGGTAATGGCAGTTTGCAAAGTTTATGGACTCGTTTTTTAATATAGAATAACAATGGAAAGTTTCAGCGACTATATAAAAGGGTATGCTTCAGGACTGAAAAGCCTGCTGGTAGGGCTTCGCACTTCAATGAAAGTATTCTTGGAGCCGAAAGTGACCGAGCAGTATCCTGAAAACCGTCATACCACGCTACACATTCCCGAACGCCACCGTGCACGGCTGACAATGATTCACGACGAAGAGAATCACCACCATTGCATCGCGTGCGGGCTGTGTCAGATGAATTGTCCGAACGGCACCATCAAGCTCACGACCGAAATGCGTGAAGATGCCGACGGGAAAAAGAAAAAAGTATTGGTCAAGTATGAGTACAACTTAGGCTCGTGCATGTTCTGCAACCTGTGTGTGAACGTTTGTCCGCACAATGCCATCGAATTCTGCAACGACTTCGAGAATGCGGTGTTCGAGAAAGACAAACTCGTCCTGACCCTTAACCATGAAGGTTCAACCCTCGCTAAATAATCAATAGGACATGGAAATAATGGAACTATTATCATTTCAAAATATCGTATTCTACGTAGTAGCGGCAGCCATCGCGCTCTGTTCTGTACTTGCCGTAACCTCGGGCAAGCTTCTGCGTGCGGCTACCTACTTGCTGTTTGTCCTTTTCGGTACTGCGGCTATCTTCTTCATGCTCGGCTATACCTTCCTGGGTGCAGTCCAGCTGATGGTTTACGCCGGAGGTATCATCGTTTTGTATGTGTTCTCCATAGCCTTGACCCGTTCGGACAAAGACATGAGATACAAAATCAGCAAAGCACGGCTTTTCAGCGTACTTGCCACCACCGTGGTAGGCGCCGCATTGGTCCTCTTGCTGCTTTTCACCAATGGATTCGCCCTCAATGCCATCCCGTTGGGTGAGGAACTTCCTTCCCGCGAGGTCGGCATGGCACTCATCGGAACCGAGAAATATCAATTTGTATTGCCTTTCGAGGTAGTCAGTGTATTGCTGCTGGCATGTATGATTGGCGGCATCCTGATTGCACGGAAAGAAAAATAACTGGAGGATTAGATTTATGGAAATACATGTAATACATTACCTGGTTATCAGTACCATCATGATGTTTTGTGGCATTTACGGATTCTTTACCCGCAAAAACCTGCTGGCACTGCTCATTTCCGTTGAGCTCATGCTGAACGCAACGAACATTAACTTTGCCGTATTCAACCGTTATCTTTTCCCGGGACAGCTGGAAGGACATTTCTTCACCCTGTTCGGCATTGCCATTGCCGCAGCCGAAACAGCCGTAGCGATTGCCATTATCATCAATGTGTACCGCAATGTGAAACAAGTCCTTACCGATGACATCACCGACTTGAAAGGATAACTAAAACATTTTATCGATTATGGAATATACAATTCTGATACTCGCGCTACCCGTCCTGAGCTTTCTGATACTGGGGCTGACGGGCATGTACATGAAACATCGTGTGGCAGGGCTTATCGGTACGCTCTCACTCGCGGGAGTGACGTTTCTGAGCTACCTCACTGCCTACGAATACTTCACGGCTCCGCGCACAGCTGAAGGAGTCTTCGAAACGTTGATGCCTTGGAACTTCCAATGGCTGCCGTTCAACACCTCGCTGCACATCGACATGGGAATCCTGCTCGACCCGATTTCCGTCATGATGCTGGTAGTCATCTCTACCGTCAGCCTGATGGTGCACATTTATTCATTCGGTTACATGAAAGGCGAAGTCGGCTTCCAGCGCTACTATGCGTTCCTGTCGCTCTTCTCGTTCTCTATGCTGGGACTGGTGCTCGCCACCAACATCTTCCAGATGTACGTGTTCTGGGAATTGGTGGGTGTGTCTTCTTACTTGCTCATCGGATTCTATTACACGAAGCCCGAGGCTATCGCTGCCAGCAAGAAAGCGTTCATCGTAACCCGTTTCGCCGATTTGGGCTTCCTTATCGGTATCCTGATTTACGGTTTCTATATGGGAACCTTCACCTTCACTCCCGAACAGGAACAACTGATGAAATGCGGCATGTTGCTGCCGTTGGCGCTTGGACTGATGTTCATCGGCGGTGCCGGTAAGAGTGCCATGTTCCCGCTGCACATCTGGCTGCCCGATGCCATGGAAGGCCCGACTCCGGTCAGTGCCCTTATCCATGCCGCCACCATGGTCGTTGCCGGTGTATACCTGGTAGCCCGCATGTTCCCGCTGTTCATCGGCTATGCGCCCGAAACCTTACATCTTGTAGCCTACGTGGGTGCCTTCACCGCATTCTATGCGGCTTCCGTAGCCTGCGCCCAGAGCGATATCAAGCGTGTGCTTGCCTTCTCTACCATTTCACAAATCGGTTTCATGATGGTAGCCTTGGGCGTCTGCACCACTGCCGACCCGCACGAAGGCGGACTGGGATACATGGCAGGCATGTTCCACTTGTTCACTCACGCCATGTTCAAGGCTTTGCTGTTCCTCGGCGCCGGATGCATCATCCATGCCGTTCACAGCAACGAGATGTCTACCATGGGCGGCTTGCGCAAGTATATGCCGATTACCCACATCACCTTCCTCATTGCCTGTCTGGCAATTGCAGGTATTCCTCCGTTCTCGGGCTTCTTCTCTAAGGACGAGATTCTGACCGCCTGCTTCCAGTTCAGCCCGGTAATGGGATGGATTATGACGATTATCGCCGGTATGACCGCATTCTACATGTTCCGTCTGTATTACGGCATCTTCTGGGGAACTGAAAACAAAGAACTGCACGCACACCACACACCTCACGAAAGCCCGTTGTCCATGACTTTCCCGCTGATGGTGCTGGCAGCCATTACCATTGTCTGCGGCTGGATTCTTCCGTTCGGACATTTCGTTTCGGCTAACGGACACGCATACGACATCCACTTGAATACCCAAGTAGCTGTAACCAGCATCGTCGTAGCCCTGATAGCCATCGGCTTGGCTACCTGGATGTATGCACGCGACAAGCAACCCGTTGCCGATATGCTGGCAAAACGTTTCGCTACCCTTCACCGTGCGGCTTACAAGCGTTTCTACATGGACGAAGTTTGGCTGTTTGTCACAAAACGGATTATCTTCCGTTGCATCTCTACCCCGTTGGCTTGGTTCGACCGTCATGTCATCGACCAGTTCATGAACTTCATGGCATGGAGCACCAATGCTGCCGGCGAAACGGCACAACCCATCCAGAACGGTAAAATCCAGAGCTACACCCTGTGGTTCCTGGGCGGTGTCATTGTGCTGTCAATTATACTTTTGCTCAATTAATAGGAAGAATGAACAGCAACCCGGTTATTCACTATTAATTGTTAACTATTAATTGAATACAAAATGAATATATTAAGTCTTTTCGTATTAGTTCCTCTGCTGATGTTGCTCGGCTTGTGGATTGCCCGCAACGTGAATCAGGTAAGAGGAGTGATGGTAGCAGGCTCCAGCGTCTTGCTGGTTCTTGCCGCATACCTCACCGTTTCTTATATCGGACTCCGCAACGGAGGCGCCACCGAAGAAATGCTGTTCACCGACAGCATCACGTGGTATGCCCCGCTGCACATTGCTTACTCGGTAGGCGTTGACGGCATCTCGGTCGTAATGCTGTTGCTGAGTGCCATTATCGTGTTTACCGGCACCTTCGCTTCCTGGAAGCTGAAGCCGCTCACCAAGGAATACTTCTTGTGGTTCACCCTGCTGAGCACCGGTGTATTCGGATTCTTTATCTCTACCGACCTGTTCACCATGTTCATGTTCTACGAAGTGGCGCTGATTCCGATGTACCTGCTGATTGGCGTATGGGGCAGCGGCCGCAAGGAATACTCAGCCATGAAGCTGACCCTGATGCTGATGGGCGGCTCGGCATTCCTGCTCATCGGTATCTTAGGCATCTTCTACGGTGCCGGAGCCGAAACCATGAACGTGATTGAAATCGCGAAGCTGAAAATCCCGACCGAGTTCCAGCAAATCTTCTTCCCGATGGTATTCCTGGGATTCGGCGTATTGGGCGCACTTTTCCCCTTCCATACATGGAGCCCCGACGGTCACGCTTCGGCGCCGACTGCCGTATCTATGCTCCACGCCGGGGTATTGATGAAATTAGGAGGTTACGGATGCTTCCGTGTCGCAATGTACCTGATGCCTACCGGATTGGCATACTGGGGCGACTTCTTCCTGGTGTTGACTACCATTTCGGTGGTTTACGGAGCGTTCAGCGCCGTTGTGCAGACCGACTTGAAATACATCAACGCCTACTCGTCGGTAAGCCACTGCGGTCTGGTATTGTTCGCCCTGCTGATGGCTACGCGTGTCAGCTCTACCGGTGCCATCCTGCAGATGCTGAGCCACGGCTTGATGACGGCACTCTTCTTTGCCCTCATCGGTATGATTTACGGACGTACGCATACCCGTGACATCCGCCAGCTGAGCGGCTTGATGAAGATTATGCCTTTCTTGGCTGTAGGCTATGTGATTGCCGGTCTTGCCAACCTCGGTTTGCCGGGCTTGAGCGGCTTCATTGCCGAGATGACCGTATTTGTAGGCTCGTTCGAGCATACCGATGTATTCCACCGCGCCTGCACCATTATCGCTACTACCAGTATCGTGATTACTGCGGTCTACATCCTGCGTGTGGTCGGCAAGATTCTGTATGGCACTTGCCAGAATCCCGAACACCTGAAACTGACCGACGCCACTTGGGACGAACGCTTCGCCGTTATCTGCCTCATCGCAGCGGTAGCCGGACTGGGTCTTGCACCGTGGTGGGTCAGCGATGTCATCAATGCCAGTGTAGAACCTATTATTTCACAACTCATACATTAATTCAGACATTATGGATATAAGTGCAATATTCTCTACCATGCAAGCAGAAATCAGTCTGGCTATCATCCTGATTGTCGTATTGCTTGCCGACCTGATCCTGAAACAGCCCAACCACAAGGCATTGCAGGGTCTGTCATGCGGGCTGTTAGTGGTGCAAATCGCGCTGAATATCGTCCCCGTAACGGGCGAGGCTTTTGGCGGCATGTTTGTCAACACCCCCATGTCGTCTATTGTCAAGACGGTACTTACCGCCGGAACCTTGCTGGTCTTCATGCAGGCAGATTCATGGATTAACCGTGAAGACACCCGCCACAAGGCAGGCGAATTCTACGTCCTGACCCTCTCCACCCTGCTGGGTATGTATTACATGGTAAGCGCGGGCAGCTTCCTCCTCTTCTACGTAGGCTTGGAACTTGCCAGCATCCCGATGGCATGCCTGATTGCATTCGACAAATACCGTCACCACAGCGCGGAAGCCGGCACCAAGTTCATCCTGAACGCCATGTTCTCTTCCGCCCTCATGCTTTACGGCTTGTCGCTCATCTACGGAACATGCGGAACCATGTATTTCGAAGACATGACCACGATGCTCACCGGAAGCCCGTTGCAGATTCTTGCCATGGTGCTCTTCTTCGCCGGCTTGGGCTTCAAGCTGAGTCTGGTTCCTTTCCACATGTGGACCCCCGATACCTATCAGGGTGCTCCCACAGCCGTTACTGCCTACCTGTCTGTCATCTCAAAAGGTGCGGCAGCCTTCGCGCTGATGAGCATTCTGGTCAAGGCATTCGGCCCGATGATAGCAGACTGGAGCCTGCTGGTGGCTATTGTAACCGTAGTAACCATTACGCTTGCCAACATCATGGCTATCCTGCAGCACGACCTGAAACGATTCATGGCGTACAGTAGTATCTCGCAAGCCGGCTACATCATGCTGGCTGTGCTGGGAGCCGACGGACAAGGCATGGCATCATTGGTATATTATGTCATCGTCTACATCGTGGCAAACCTCGCCGTCTTCGGCGTCATCACCACCGTAGAGCAACACAACGGCGGACGCGTAGACCGCGAAGCCTACAACGGTTTCTACAAGACCAACCCGCACCTGAGCTTCATCATGACGCTGGCACTCTTCTCGTTGGGTGGTATCCCTCCGTTTGCCGGCTTCTTCTCGAAGTTCTTCGTGTTTGCTTCTGCATTCCATGCCGGACACTGGCTGGTGGTATTCCTGGCGTTGGTCAACACCATCATCTCGCTCTACTACTACCTGCTGATTGTAAAGGCAATGTACATTACGCCCAATGACAATCCGCTGCCTGCGTTCCGCAGTTCAGGCATGACCCGCGCCTGCCTGGTTATCTGCCTGCTGGGCATCGTATTGCTGGGTATCTGCAGCAGCGTATTCAACACGCTGAGCAACGTAGCGTCATTATAATATCAAACATACAAAAAACGGAGACGCAGAGGAATATCAATTCCTCCCTGCGTCTCCATTTTTTTATGTCTCTGTGTTTCATGTCACGATGCCACACTGTTGTGGATACCATCGTAGAGACGATGTGCACATCGTCTCCCAAGAAACGGTGCAAACCGTACAAATTCCTATATGCACATCAAGCATGTGTTTTGACGAACATAAGTGAGTGGGTCGTTTAACTGAAACTTATATTACAATAATGCAAAAAAGGCACCGATAAAACGATGCCTTATAGATAGGGAGGTGACTCATACTTTGGAACATTGTTCTCACCTAAAAAGAAGCATGATGCGCTCCCTTTATGTCATAGAAAAACTTTTCAATGCTTACAAATTCTTCAACCAACGCTTACCCGGTTTCGTATAAAGCCAAATGAGGAAACCGCCTGCTATGACAATTCCTATAGTAAATACTATACCCAACATATTCATACCGTTCCTATTTTAAAATTTTGTTTCCTATCATTGCAAATATCACCGTCAGTATACTGCCCGTAAAAACCGCATACCAATTTTTCGCATCTTGAACATTAGAATAGAGAGGTATAACAACACCTATTACAAGTCCTACAAATGCCACTTGTGAAAGATTCAAGAAATACTTTGCTAAGATTTCTTTTCGCGTTTTATCTTTCTCTTTCGCCTCTTCCTTTACTTTCTGTTGCTCACTCCAGTTGCCCATTTCAAATGCTTTCTACAAAGATACACAATATCTTGAAAACAAACAATAAGAAAAGAGAAAAAGTTTCATGCAAGGCAACAGGACTTTACATATAAATAAGGTGCGCGCGCGTACATTATTTACGTAGATACCATCACAGTAGAGACGATGTGCACATCGTCTCCCAAGAAACGGTGCAAACCGTACAAATTCCTATATGCACATCAAGCATGTGTTTTGACGAACATAAGTGAGTTGGCTGTTTAACATAAGTAACTCGGGCGTTTCACATAAGTAAGTTGGCTGAGTCACTTATGTTCGCAAAAACAAGCAGACCACACAGGCAGACACCTCTTTCTCTGTGCCCGTCTGTGTGGCCTGTGTTCCAATTGCTGAATATGCGGTTACTCGGCTACGTTGAGCGATTGAGTTTCCATTTCGTACGAAACGGTATAAATCGTGCCGGAAGCGATTGGCTTGTCTGCTTCCTCCCCATAAGAGCCTGTATCTGTTAGAGGCTCACCATCTTTATTGGTAGCAGTCAATGTATAGCTGAATTTTGTTCCTGCCTGATAGGGGAAGTAAGCGGTTTCACCGGACTGCAAAGCGACTATTCTGCCACCCACTGTTACACTCAACGTACAGGAAGGGAAAACTTCTTTATATTCTTCGGGAAACTGAAACGATACGCCGAAGTTTGTCATCGGGACTTTTACCGGGACTTCGGTAGTCCGGTCGGTCAAGATTTCAAACTCCTTTTCCGCATAATAAACAGGCGTACCCTTATCCTCATTCGTCCACTCGCTTTCCTTTCCATAGTCGCTGCTATATACTTTAAGGGAATACCCCGTACCGGCTTCCAATTCGATTTTGTTTGCCAACTCGGTTTCGGTCAAAGTCTGAACGGTTTCTCCATCCTTGAGGATTTCAATCGTTAACGGTTCTTCATCAGCACGCGAAGAAACTACATGTACTTGGGTTGACGCTACCGATAGTTCAGATATAGAAAGATAGCCGTAGCCTGTTCCTGCATCAGACAGGTCTTCCTGATGGCAGCTTGCCAAGAGGAAGATTCCTAATATAATGTATAGTAGGTTTTGTTTCATTTTGCTTGCTTTTATTTGTCATAATTTAAATGAAGGTCATCAATCTTTAATACGCTACCCATATGTACCGTCCAGTCTCCAATTGTTGGATAATTGATGGTTGTACCCCATGCAAAATCACTACCTGAAAGTTCTGTTTTATTCGAAGCCAAGAATTGAACACAAATTGTAGTCGCTGTCGCTTTGTCATCTGTATAATTGAAATCAACGGTAGCCTGCTTGTATGCATTATCTTCTTCAGAATAAGCTGTCGGTTCGTATGTACCTGTAGCAATTTCGGTATCTCCATCTTTCAAAGAAACAATTACCTTAAAAGCATCCGAATTGTATGGTTTATATTTATACCAAAAAGACAATGAGGATGGACGAGATTCAAAGCTATGTCCTTGTATAATTCCAGAATTATATGAACCTATAAACAAACTTCCAACCATAGCTCCTCCGACATAAGATCCCGAAGTATTAGCATATCCATCACCACAACCGGAAAGATAGATTAATGCCGCTTTTGAACCTCCATGCACATCTGTTGTATAACTAACGCAGGAAGCAAAACAACCTTCGTACCATATTCCGAGAGCAACCGTTCCTCCTTGAGCTTTATCATTATTAGTGTCCCACCAAGAAGAATTACCCTGTCCTTCGGCATAAGGATGAAATGTATAATATGTTTTTTTAGTTATTAAACTACCTGCGATTTTTGTTTCTATCCACCATTCCTCCATATCCGAATTAGGTAACTGTGCCGGAGTTTCCAAAGTAATATCTACTACATCCGATACAATTCCTTCGCGATAAAAAGCACGGACTTGATAGGCTTTGTTTTCAGGAGCATCAGAAAATACTTGCTCTAAGCCACCGCTACACGTTTGCCAAGCATCATCACCTGCATCTCTCTCTTTATATTGATAAACCAATTTTTCATTCAAGATCTCCGCATTTCCTGCTGTAATAGTAGGCTCGTCAATCGTGAAAGTTTTTGTCCATACATTTCCCGGCTGCACAGCAATCGAAAACTCCGGCTTATTACAAGTCAACGTATATTTCAAATTAGGAGTTGATTCACCTTCTATCGCATCACTGCTCCAGCGGTTATTCGCCTGTACATCTATTTCAATAGAATTATTAGTAGGAACACCTGCATTGGTCTGCAACTTGGCAATCAATCCACTTAAATCGATACTTTCCGGTTTATCTCCTATCGAAGGGAGCGTAATGCCTAAAGCCTGTTCGATAGTTGCTTTATCTGTAGATAATAAATATTCTTTCTCTTTCTCCAATGACGCAAACTGCTCATCCTCGAAATTAAACTTAAACTTGATGTCCTGCAAAGCCGAAGAGAGATCCAAATTCAAAGCAGCCTGCTTCTGTTCGGTCTCTACAAAAGCCAATGTATTATTGCTATCAAATCCCGTAGCCGTCACTTTCGGTTTCGGCAACCACTTCATAGGAATCGTTTCAGATACGGTTACTTCATTTACTTCCACTTTGCTGATTTCTATCTTCACGCCCGGCACTACCGCACCTATTTTCAGCGTAATGACACAATGTGCTCCGGCTGCAAATGTAGCCGGGTCTGAAAACTTGTCATCGGTCAAAGTCTGCACCACTTCTTCTCCACCGTCCTTAAGAATCCCTCTAAATTCAAATGTCGGTGTAGACCCTGCACGATAGTAAGCACTTTTGACACCGTCAATCAGTGCGCTATTTCCTGCCACCAAGACATTCAGTTCGCATTTCGAAAACTGGTCTTCAAACTTTAAAGCACCTCCATCGCTGAACACTACCGAAGCCAACGCATTCGCAACCTTACATTTTACGTTTACAGGCTTCGATTCTCCGTCTGCCAACTCCGCTTCGGCAGTCCCTTTATAATAAGGAGCATCCACAGCCAAGAGTTGATTCTCACCGTGCGTTGCCTCTATCGCATACGTCCCGGCAGAAGCCTGAATCAAATCGCTTGTGTACGAACCGTTGTACAGTTCGCTTCCTGTTACCTGATTCGTTATCTTCAAGTTGAATTGCGAAGCCACAGGCTCGCCCAACTCCTCAGGCGTACTGCGCGACTCCACCTTTACATCTTCCGCCAACGATACAAGAAACCCCGTCTTGCCCGTTTGCGACAGGTTTTCTTCCTCACTGCATGCTACAAAAAGCACGCCCAGCAATGTTGCCACTAAAAACTTTACCTTATTCATATACCAATTCCATTTCGTCTATAAACATTTCGCTCGAATCACCTCCCGTAAAGAAATCGCCGTATTTGCTCGAACTGCATACGATAATCAGATAGCTCGGCGTTTTCTTCCGGTCATAATATTCAAACGGCACTTCCATTTCCTTGTACGTCGTTTGGTCTTGATTAGAGGCAAATTCGCCGTAAGCAATTACCGAAGAATCGTGACGGTTAAACGAATCTCCTTTGGCTGTGCGGATGGTATATTTCGCCGTAGTCAGGGCAAAATATACGTGGCACGAATCGTTCTGATTGCGCATATATTCGAACCGGTCTTCTTTAACGCGATTGACTTTCGATGTCTTGTATTTATACGAAAAACGTAAAGCCGAGGGGAAAGAAGAGAATTCACGCCCTAAAGTTATAATGCCGTTTGTCCCGTCTAAGGCAAAATCGCCTGTAAAAATGTTTCCTGCAGCTAATTTAATCGCAGCCCAACGTGATTGCAGATGAGCCGCCTTTCCAGATACACTTTCATCGGTAGGGGTCGTAATACTGCCTATGAAAGGAGCCGAACCGCCATTACCGGTACTCCAAAACGAACTGCTTCCCGAAGCCCACGGATTGTATAAGATTTGTGTACCGGATTGTTCTTCCGACCAGTCGTCGAACCCTCCGTTCTCCAATGAGGTAGCCAGAGCAGTAGTAAATGATTGTTCAGTTCCTGCTACTCCATCAATATTTACCCGATATTGATAAGTAGTTCCTGCACTCAGCCCGCTAAATTCTGCCGAATACGATGTTCCGCTAACCGTCACAGCCGAAGAAGACAATTCCGTCCATGTGCTTTCATTCTGCGTTTTATATTCCACCACCGGAGTTTTTCCATTCTGAATGCTTCCGCTCAACGAAGCCGTAGTGACACGGGCAAACACATCGCCCGTAGCACCGCTGCTTGCCTGATGATAAACATATACAGTCCAAGGATAGGAAGCTTCTTCCCAACCATAGGAAACGTAGAATGTCACCGGTTCGGAGAAATCGAATGTATCAGAAGCGGTCGGGTCGGGTACTACCGTTCCATGCTCTCCCCCTAAATCGAAAGCAGTTACTTTAATGGCATCCAAGGGCTGGTCAGATGCTACATTCACTATCACGCTCCGTGAATTAACATCAATAATCGCATCACCTATTTGGCTATCCATTTGAATGTTACGCTTAATGATTTGACTCACCGTCACCGTCCAGTCATAATCCTGATACGTACGCAGGGTGAAATGCACCGGTTGTGTAAAGTCTATTCGCGTATCGGTGGATGCCGGCAGATTGTCAAGTGTCTCAAAGCCTGCACGTGGAAAGTCTGCGTAATCATTGCAGGCAGCAGAATCCGGTATCAGTTCTGCCTCATTCGAAACCGTCAGGCGGGTAATCCGCAAGTTGCTGAGGTCTACCGAATCGTCTACATACAGCGTTACCGTACGGTTTTGCGTGCTGATAGTAGCCTGCGCGTTGCCTCCTTCTTCTGCAGCACGTTGCCCTTCCACTTCGAAAGCCGTAATGTTTCCCTCCACAATGGGATAAGGAATGTCGTTTTCTATCTTGCAACCGTGAAGCGTCAACAAACATAAGGTCGTATAGAGTAGTTTCTTTATCATGTAATGAGTTTGTAAGTTTTTAAGTTTGTAAGTTTCTGAGTTTTTAAGCTTGTAAGTTTGCCGTCTTGCCAACGTCACTTGCCAACGAGAGTGTATTAAAATAGAATTTGATTATCAAAAAGTAATGTCATGCTGAACGTAGTGAAGCATCTCGGACACATCACCTTACGTTTTCGAGATCCTTCGCTTCGCTCAGGATGACAAAATGAAAGCTGATTCCATTCTTGATACACCCTCATGTATGACATGCTATAATTCTTCATTTCCAAGAGTTCTTCATTTTCAAAGGTAGAACGTCATGCCGATGTTAATAGAAAATAAGTCTATCTTGAAATTTCCCGAACTCGTGCGGCGTTTCCCTGTCTCTACCTGATTGGTCTTTTGGTCTTGCCACTTAAAGTCAAAACCCATAATGTCCATTGATACTTCCACAGCAGCCCAGTTGGTGACGAAAGCCGTCAAACCAGGCGCAATACCGATTTGCAAATGGTTTGCCGTCTCGTAAGTGCCGTCGTATTCCGTACCCGAACCGGTAGAATTCTTTCCCGTACTGTATCCATAAGACAAACGCAACTCATTGAACAAGCCGAATATCTTGCTATTCCCTATCGGCATATACGAACGGAAGAAACCGGACACTTCATATTTGTGCTGCAGGTAGTACAGGTCGCTCAGGCTGATGTTCAGGTCATCACCTAAATTCAAATCAAAGTTGGGCATATCCAAATACGTACGGTTGTAGGAAAACCGGAATCCGGCAGCCAGATTATCGGCAAAGAAATAGCCAAAATAAGGACTTACCTTAAAATTATACCCCTTCCCTTCCACGTCTTTCAAGACAAGGAAATTCAGATTATCCTCTTCGTGCTCGGAGTAAGAAACGCTTCCTCCTGCCATCCATTGTCCTTTAGGGATAAACACTCGTTCTTGTACTCCCCTGTCGATGCGCTTCATCTTCCGCTCGTGTTTCTGCGCACCGGCAGTAACGGTCATAGCCAACAGGCAAACGATTGCTAAAAGTAATCTTTTTGTCATGTAAAGGTTATCTTTTGATTTAATTGTTTTATCGCCACAATTCTCCACTTATCATTCTGAACGGAGTGAAGAATCCCGTGTACGTCTACGTGGACGCATGCGAGATTCTTCCTCCCTACGGTCGTCAGAATGACATTACCTTAGGATTTTATTGCTTATTTATTCTTCCAGACGGAAGGTGTACCTTCGTAGACAAGGCTGAAATCATCTACATAAAGAGTACTTCCTTCACTTCCTGTAAAGTAGTCACCGTACTTACTAGCTGAAGCTACTATGATAATGTACTTAGGTTTACGCCCCATATCGCGGTACTCTAGATTGATGGTGAAATCTTGCCACTCTCCTGTACCCTTAGCTTCTTCGTCCGTAATACTTCCATAAGCAATGACATGCGAATTCTTCTCAGAAAAATCAATAGCTCTCTTGTATTTAAAATTTCCAACATCATCACCTGAAAGATCACCATTGACTTCATAAGCATATTTGTGTCCTTCGTAATCAATACCTTCATTATCAACCAAAGCAATATAGATTGAACACAAATCACCGCCTGTCGCTTCAAGAATACTCTTATAGTCACCATCCTCAGTCGTTGAATTATCAATTGTTGTCCCTCGGTTATATTTAAACGAACCTTTAAGCTGTACAGGACGAGAGGTGAATGGCTGTCCAAAAAGAATACGAGCCTGATAGGTACTCATATTTGCCTTACAAAAATGACCCGTAAAAACATTGCCTGCTGCAAATTTACCCATACCAAGTGCTTTTATTCCCACATATTGAGATATTAAAACGCCTGCCTTACCTCCCGCCGTATTTACATCCACATCTTCGGGAGCTGTTGGATTTTTGCTCATAATAGAAGTTCCAGCATTACCAGAATCCCAAAAAGAGAAAATGTTACCCTCTGAGTCTTTAACATCGGGATCTACATCTTCTTCCACCACAGGATACCATGTTTTATCGTTTAATTTATACCATCCATCAAAATTGCCATTATAAAGTGTTGTTTTGGGTTCAATTGTATCAGTCGTAAATGTCTGCACTGTACCAATCTGCACACCTTCAGCATTCACGACACGATATTCGTAGGTAGTAGAAGCAGTCAAACCTGTAAGCATGGCTGTATACTTATTATCTGCTTCCGAAGTGGTAACAACGTCGTTCCATGTCTCTTCAACCTCACTTTCGGCTTGGGCTGCAGTTGCCGTTTTCTCACGGTATTGGAATTTAATACCCTCCATGCTGACTCCCGTACCGGTCACAATATCCGTTGCCTGCAGGTAAGCCAAACGATCCCAGGGCGCGGCAGAAAGCGTTACACTTTCTGTCGGTTTGGTAGACATACCGAAGGTGAACGAATATTCGTGTGTAGTGGGGTCTACCTCAACCGAAATCTGGCTATTTCCAGAATCTTGCGGCTTGATATTCAAGATATAATGGTCGCGGGCATTGATTGTTCCTTCTGCGTTGCACAACTGCTGTTTCTTCAATGTATTTGTACCTTTGTCGGTTGTAATGGTAATGTCGGCATACAAGGCATCCACCACGGGGAAATAAGCCGCATCTTGTGTCGTTTTCGAGAACAATACAGAATAGGTTTCCGATTCATCGTACACTTTTACCGTTACATTGCTTACCTTTTCCAACAATTCCGGATAAAGCACCGTAGAAACTTTTACATTTGCAAGCGTACAGGTAATGGTTTCGTTCAGTTCCGCACCCGCAGTAATGGTCACTTCCTTGCTTCCTGTATAATAAGGAATGTCAAAGCCTGCAGCCTGACCGTCCCATCCTGCCGATGAAGCTTTCAGGGTGTATGTACCGACCGGAAGTTCAACTTGCTTCTCGGTTCCGATTTCCCAAGGTTCCAAACTTTCCTGCACTTTTCCTTCTGCATTGAGTATCTGCACGCCAATCTTTTCCGCATCATAATTTGCGGGCACATCTGCACGAGCATTGGTACTGACATCTTCGCTGATGCTCAAACGCAAGTAACCGGTTTCTTCTCCTGCAAGTCTCTCCTCTTGCTGGCAAGCAAAGAAAAAGAAGGTACTTGCAATTAATAAAATAGAATATATCTTTTTCATTTTTTCTTCTTTTTATTCTGTTACCTTTACGCTTAAACTTGCAGACGCTGTACCGTTAGCATCTGTAACCGTAATATTAAACACATGCCCATCCGCTTCGGTAGTAGCTCCCATTTGCTGCAAAATATTAAAGAAACCTCCTACAGGGAATGTATAACTTGTATCGCCGGCTTGAGGCATTTCCAAGCCTTGAACAATGGTACTAATAACAGGGCCTAAATCTGTGTTTCCAACAAGTTCCAGTCCATCTGCAAACCCCATAGTTGAAGTAATATCCGCGAAATCGTCATTACCACCGACAATCTGAACCTTTACACTCTGTATTCCACCTTCCGCTGTAGAAGTAATCACTGCATCTGCATTCTTAGAAGCATCCGCAGGCAATGTATATGCATTTTGCGGTAATGTTACTGAAGGCAATTCCGGATCTGGAGTTGGAGTCGGCGGTTCCGGCTCTTTATTGTCATCATCACCATCATTACCCGGCTTAACCGTTACCGGCACATCTTCTGAATCTTCATCAAACGATACATCTGCCGAAATCGTAATGCCGCTTCCTTGAATACCGGTCGGGGCGCTCGGCGTATTTTCTTCCATCTTAATGGTTAAAGCATCGCCTCCCGTCCAATTGGTAGAGTTTCCTCCGGTCGGTTTGGTCAATATGCGTTCTTCCCGAACCTGTTCTCCCCGCAAATTGTGCCCCGAAGCATTAACCGTAAGTTGCGATACACCATCGGCTACCAGCATGTATTGTGGTGCCGGATTCAACTGGTCTGTATCCTCATGGTCGGTACATTTAAAAGTAAGGACGGTTGTTCCATCGGTTACGGTAATTGTCCAATCGGTAAAGCTTGCGACAAACTGGTCATCGTAATCCATGGCGACCCGCATGTTCTTCATCGTACACACTACGTTAGTCTTAGCGGTTACCCCTTTGGTGATGCTGATTTCTTCCACCCCTTCGTAATAAGGAATGGCCATTTTGTTTTCCAGTTTCGCATTTGTATGAGCCGTCACCGTATAGCTGCCTACAGGAAGTGCCACAACACCGTCCTTGTTTTCAGCCTTCAATTCGGAATAACTGGCATACTCCTTGATATAGGAAGCATCGGTTACACCGGCAATCGTTACCGGAAAATCATCGGCACTGACCGATACGCCTACATTTTCATTTTTTCCGCCATCGGTCACATCGTCCGCACGCGCAATACTATTCTGCGAAGCATTGACCGCTACACCTAAATCCAGATACCCCATTTCGGAAGAATCCGTGCTGCCTCCTTTCAATTCGTCTTTCATCTCGCACGAAGCCAGACCGGCACAAAGCAGCAAACCTGCCGTGATTATATTGAATATTTTCATATGTTGTTTCATTTTAAAGTTTGTTTAGTGATTAAAGCCAATCCGAAGGGATTTCGATATCAATGGGATAGTTGGTTGTCGCACCATCAATCTCAATCGTAATACCCAAGTTGCCACCTTCCACTACCGGAACGATATTCAACTTCCATGCTTTACCGGCACTGATACTGTGCGTCCTTACAATATCTTCGACCACTTTTCCTTCTGTATCTACCAGCTTAATGGTAGCGGTCAGCGTCTCTGTCCCGTCTACTGCCATGTACACCGGGTCGGTATAATTTTTCTGCCACGTATAAGAACCTTCACCCAATGCATCGGTTCCGTCAAATACCACGTAATAATTGTTAAAGTAATCCGCCATCTTTGCATCGAAGTTCACTGTTACCCGTGCGCATTGGGGTGTGCAGTTTACCGTAGCTTCCGTCACTTGGTTATTATTTATATTAAAGGTAGTAGAACCTTCTACATACATACCTTCTGTAGTAGCCCCTTCCCCTTTATAATCTTCTCCCGTAAAGGCAAGTATTGTATATCCATTGCTAGTTAATTCTATCAATTCCTGTGGGATAGTCGTTCCGGTCCATTCGCATTCGTTTCCATTCGCATCCTGAACTACTTTCCCGTCTTTCAGAATCTGTACGGTGTAGTTAGCTAAGTCAGTGTAATCCGATTCGGTAATAGCCCGCGACTGGAACTCTGTTCCCACATTCAGTGAAAGCTTCACCAAGCCTTTGCCTTCTGTTGCGCCCTGCACCGCTTCATCCTCCGAAGAGCAAGAAACCGTCAATGCGCCCATTGCCAGCATTGCGCAAAACATTGCTGCATACGTTTTCATCTTTCCCATATTTTAGTTTGTTAGTTTTTAAGTTTATTCGTTTTTATGAATTCCTCATTTTATCCAATTGGCTGTAGGGGCGTATCGCATACGCCCTGAAGACATCCGCATGGATAAGTGGACGCATTCGGGCGTATGCGATACGCCCCTACATGGAATGCCTGCAGTATTCAAATCCGTTTTATGCATTCCGCATTTTGCCCCTACGTTGGCTAATTGCGGACATTCGTTTTCATTTTTACCCTATGCGGCATGGATTTGTGCATTTCCTCCTTGTCTCTGTAGAGACGATGTGCACATCGTCTCTACTGTAAGGGCATCGGCAACGTGTGCCGCTATCCTTGGGGGACGGGGAGACGCCACGGTGTGACGTCTCTACTGCCTGCACGCCTTCCTCTTCTACTATTAAATTTTTCCGGTTGCAAAATAACAACCTTTCACAAAAACTCACAATGTCTATTTTTACTATTTTTGTTCCATTCTTTACGATTTTTCAAAAATCCGGCTTAAAATGAGGTTTTTTAATGCCTTTTCTTCATAATTGGCACTTTTAAAGAAGGAAAGAAAGAAGTACGCCCGGCATCCCCCCGAAAGGTTGCTTCGGGAGGGTCTTGCCGCTGCATTGGGAAAGCCTTCACGGTACGTTAGAAAAGCCAACGGGCTTCTCGCCCAGTTTCAGTATACTGAAACTACAGTTTCAAGGCGCTGAAACTAAAGTTTCATACGGCTAAAACTAAAGTTTCAGCATGACGAAACAACGCTGAAACTAAAACCATATTGGGAATCAATACTATATGGCATATTACATCCGGCTATATATATCGGGAAAGCCCAGATGACACGGACGGATATTCATTTTATGCAGATTAGAAGCTGTTTTTTCGCAAACCAATTTTGTTCTACTATAAAATACGCACAAAATGAAAGCGGCGAAAGAATTGCTTCTCTCGCCGCTTTGGTCGGAATGAGGCGACTCGAACGCCCGACCCCTACGTCCCGAACGTAGTGCGCTACCAACTGCGCTACATTCCGATCTTGTATCGTTGTCTTTTGATAACGAGTGCAAAGGTAGTGCTTTTTTCGATATGTGCAAAATATTTTCGAGTTTTTTTCATGAATATTGCAAATGAACACAGAGACACGAAGACACAGAGCTTTTTTTAATTGATAATTGATGTCAATCAGGAGTTAAAAGGGAGTTATAGGCAGTTATCGCCCACCCGTGCGGGCTGGGAGTTAGATGCCAATACCTTTTGCAACGCTTTCAGAAGCAAAGCTATTGGCTTTTATAGTAGAACAAAATTGGTTTGCGAAAAAATCTTGAT
>ULXT01065714.1_pt1 | contig 31150 bp, 17 predicted proteins | sample 1961571 | NCBI WGS metagenome assembly ULXT01 (sample SAMEA4835846, study PRJEB28245) | human gut metagenome | biome: gut microbiome; material: fecal sample | place: Denmark | collected 2008
TCTACCACATCATCTGCATAATAATAGTAATTTCCATCTTCTGCCTTACTAAGACCATTCTTCTTTTCAACAACTCCTGTTGCAGGTATCTCTGTTACATCTGTCTTCGCATCACATACTGTACAATGGTGGCTCTTGCTTCCTGGTGTTGTCTCTGTTGCTTCAACATCTACTGTCCACTCTGTACTGAAGCTGTGTCCCTTTGCTGGGATTGTTTCTGTGTATGTCTTCTTGTCACATGTTCCTGTTGTAGATGTACATGTATATGTAAGCACTCCTGCCTCTGTACATGTTGCCTGCTTTGTTATCTTTGACTCATACTTATGTGTATGTGTTGTCTCTGATGTTCCAGATGGTGTATATATCATATAGAAAAGATTGATTGAATCTCCCTTTGTTACAGTTACAGCACCCTTAGCAACATCTACTGTTAATGTACCATCAGAACCAACTTTTTTGCTTGTTCCATTAACTTTTACGCCCTTACCAGAAGCTGCCGTTGTTCCGCCAAATACAAGTGTAAGCTTTCCAGCGGATGGTGCTGTGAACTTAATACTTGTTGATGACTCCATCTTAAGGCATTTTGTAAGTGTAAGACCGTTGTATGTTGCTGTACCTTTATTTGTTGCTATGCTTCCTGTAATACTATAGAAGTCACTTGTTGTTCCTGATTCTGTAAAGTTATGTACCTTTGCATCTCCTGATACCGGTGTGTCAGGTGTAACAGGTGTATCTTTTCCAATAGCTGGAATAACTGCTGTTTCATTATAACCACATCCTGTACATGTGCGGCTCTTAAGACCTTCTTCTGTCTCTGTTGCAGGTGTAACAACTACCCACTCACCATATGTATGTGTATGTGAAGTGCCAGATACGCTTCCACCACCTACTGATACAAGAGATGTCTTGTATGCATTAAGCTTATCCTTTAATGGCCTGTTGAGTGAATAGCTTGTATCATCAACACTGTTATCAAATGTCCACTTGAAATCTCCGCCCATAATACGTCCTGCATACTTAGTTACAATTGAAGGAACATCTGCAGGTGCATCAATATCAGCAGTATCAACACCTAAATCAACCTTAGTATCAAAATTAGAATATGTCTTTCCACCCTGCTTTGCCTTATAAGTTGAAGGTACTGTTTCACTTCTTGATGTTGCAAGATATGCATCGAAATCAGTTGCACTTGCAGTTGTTGTACCAGCATCCGAATTAGCATATATAACAGACTTCTGACCTTCCATATAGTTGTTGTATGCCTTGATGACACCACCATTCTCTCCTGAGAATATTCCACCTGCCAGAACATCACTTCCCTGCATTGAACTGAGCATTGGATAATTACAATGTCTGAAATAGTTAGCCTCTACGAATGCCTCACTATCCTTTGCAGCGCCTACACCATATTTAGAATTACCATCATAGTAGTTATTATATACATGAACTGACATTGTTCTGATACGAGGATGTCTTGAATCAGAATGGTCAAACCAGTTATGGTGATATGTAATCCAGTTCTCACCTGACTCTGACTTCATGCCACAAAGTGACATCTTTCCTGAATCCCAGAAATGATTGTAAGATACTGTCACATACTGAGAATTATCCTTTAAATCCATAGAGCCATCGCCCTTAGCCTGGTCACCATCTGAACCAGCATTACCATAGAACACATCGTTGTTATGTACCCATACACCACGTGACTGCTTAAGAGATATACCATCTCCGTCGCCTCCACCGCCCCAGTTCATAAGACCAAGGTTTCTTACTTCTATGCCTGTTGACTGGAATACAGCCACACCTGCTTCATATAAAGTAGCATCATCACCAATACCCTCAAATGTTACGTTAGCTGCTCCCTTAACACCAATTGCATATGCTGATGATACATCTTTGCAGGCAAGTCCGCTTAATGTAACCTGACCTATAATACGGATAGCAACTGGCTGGCAGTTATTCTTAGCCTTAATTGCCTGTGTAATAGCTGCTACACCTGTATATTCTGTGTTACCAATCTTCATCTTAACTGTATTCTTATTAGCTTCTGTAACATAAAGAACAGATGCATTAGACTTTAATGTACCATCGTTGTTATATGCACCAACGCCATTCTTTACCGGTGAATTACTTGAAAATGTAAATCCGCTTCTGTCATGTGCATTTACAGTAAGCTTATCTGAAACGATAGCAGCTGATGTATTCTCCTTGCCATTGTTCAGCGGAACAATCTTCATAACATAATCGCCTGCTTTTAATCCTACAGCATCCGCTCTCATGTAAGATGGATACTTTCTGATAAGCTCATCGTCCAACTGGACATAAGCTGAATCTGAGGCACTTGCAGACTTAACATATACATTGTAACCTGTAGCTCCTGTTACAGGTGTCCATTTAACATATGCTGTCTCAAGCCAGCCTGATGCTTCTGTTATTGCGCCAGAAGCTGCATGTACTGGATTCATGTCAAATACTATAACTGACACTGCCACCATTACACATGCAAGTAATGCACTCATAAATTTTTTTACTTGCTTTTTCATTTTTCCTCTCCTTTTCCATTTTATGCACATTTTTGTGCAAATTTGATATGTTTTATTCATAAATCATGTTTATATTACCATTATTGTACAATATTTTCAACCGCATTTTACATGTTAGAGAAAATTTTTCGTAATTTTAACACATTATTTCTTTTCCTAAAGTAAATGAATATACAATTTTTTCTTTTACAGTTTTTCCGGTAAGCTGTTCCAGCGCTTTTGCATAGTAATCAAGCTGGATTGCGTATCTTTTGACAAGCTCTTTTTCCCCCGCTTTGCCCTTCATAACCCTGTCAGTCTTATAATCAACAATCACAAGTTCTCCGTCCTCTTCAAAACACAAGTCAATTATACCCTGTATAAGCTGTCCTTCGTACTCAAATACAAAAGGCTGTTCTCTTCTGACACTGCCACAGTTCACCGCATTTGCAACTCTCCTGCCTGTATCTGATTGTACAAATGTATATATATCCCACGGATTGACACTTTTCACCTGTAATTCATTCATCTTGCCTGTTTCTAACATTCTGTTAATATCTGCTTTAACTCCATCAAGGTTCACACTCACTGAATAGTCAAGACATTCCATAACCCTGTGATATGCGCTACCACGCTCATTAGCAGCAAGCTTAACTTCCTCACCGCTTATGAACTTTGGAATTATGCTGTTTGTCTCATCACATTCTTCCTTTTTAAGTGCTGTCTTCACAGATTCATCCATGTAAGCATTTTCCTCTGAATCATCATCCGCCTGCATAGCCTTAAGCTGCGAAACCGTCAGCTTCATCCTTCCGGCTGCGTTATCATCAGGAACATACTCCGGAAGCTCCTCTAATAAAGGATAAGACACAGCTTCCATAATTTCATCAGCCAGTCCCCCGATTCTAACAGCATTCGCTTCACCAGCCATCTCCCCGGATTCATCCACATCAGCCCAAGAATCCTCTCCGGCATCAACCATCACTTTAAAGCTGCCTTTCAATTTATCTGAATCCATAAGACACACTGGCATTATCATATCAAGATAGTTCTTTATATTCTCACTGTCCGCGAAAGACAACATTCCATCTGCTGCAAGTTGCTTTGCACTTCCCCTGTATTTATCAAGTGTCTTGTCTGCATCTTTTACAACTCCGGTAATTATGAGTTTTTCTCTTGCTCTTGTCATTGCAACATAGAGAAGTCTCTCTTCCTCAGCTATCGACTCTCTTACAATTCTTCTTGCCATAGCACCTTTAATAATAGTAGGTGTCTTCGTTCTTCTTTCAAGGTCAACATAATCAACTGCAATTCCTAAGTTCTGGTCTACAAGCACAGGCGCAGTTGCGTCCATAAAGTTAATGCTCTTATGCGCCCCAGCAAGTATTACAATCGGAAATTCCAGACCTTTACTCTTATGGATACTCATAATTCTTACAAGATTCTCATTGTCAAGGCTGGCAGCCCCCTCTGCAAAATCTTCGTCAAACTTCTTAAGTCTTTCAATATATCTTAAGAAATTAAACAGACCTGAATAACTTGACTTTCCATATCCCGCTGCTCTTTCCAGCAAGACATTTAAGTTAGCCTGTCTCTGTGCTCCGGCAGGCATTGTTCCCACATAATCGTAGTAGCCTGAATCATATATCATCTCCCAGCACAGATCATATAGTGACTCAACACTGCTCTTGTCTCGGTATTCTGTGAGCTTTGCAAGGAATAATGCACATTTGCCGGACAGCTGCTTAACATCCGTCTCCTGTATCTTATCTGCTCCGCCAAGCACTGCAACTGCTTTCAAATGTTCATACAGGTTGTTATGTGTATTCTTATCTGCATGCTCCCTGCCAAGCTTTCTCACCATTCCAAGCTCTGCTGCCGTAAATCCTCCAAAATAAGACATCATTGCCGCCGCAAGGCTTATCTCCTGAACCGGATTATCTACTATTGTAAGCATGCTTAAGATTACCTGTATCTCACGCACGCTGAAATATCCTGTTGACGAATCTGTATACGCCGGTATCCCCCTGTCCATCAGGGCATCTGCAAATGTATCTGCCCAACCTGTAACTGACCTTGTAAGAATTACTATATCCCTGTATTCTGCCGGTCTGTATATATTCTCATCTGAATCATACACATTTACACCAGAAGCAACTATTCCCTCAATCAGTTTTGCAAGCCTGTCTGCCTCAAGCTCTCTTGTCGTAGCTTCTTCTTCATTCTCTGAAGATATAAGAATTACATCTGTACTCTTGTTGGCTTCATCACCATAATTACTGTCACTGTATTCAGGATATGGAAACCCCGCATTAAGCCTTACAGATTCGTCATACCCGATTCCTGAAAAATTCTTATTCATGATATGACTGAACACATCATTGGCACACTCAAGTACATTTTCCCGGCTTCGGAAATTCTTCTGTAATTCAATTCTAACATTATCGCCAGTCTCGCCGTATGTATCGTACTTCTCTATGAAAAGTTCCGGGCAGGCAAGACGGAACTTGTATATGCTCTGCTTTACATCTCCAACCATGTATATATTGTTATTCTCACCGGACAGTCTCGTCTTTGACACCGCATTAAGAATAACCTCCTGCAGCTGATTGGAATCCTGATACTCGTCTATCAGTATCTCTTCAAATCTGTTCGCAAGCTTGTCGGCAGTCTCTGTGTATACAAGCTTTCCATCTTCTTTCTTTACAAGTATTGAAAGAGCAAGATGTTCCATGTCATTAAAATCAATTATGCCCTTCTCTCGCTTCACCTCTGAAACACGCTTGGCATACACCTTTGCCACTTTAAGTAAAGTCCGTATCTGGATGCCTGCCCCCTGCATGTCTGCAAATATTCCCTCATCATCTTTCAAGAATATCTTATCATTAAGCCGTCCTATGTAATCTTTAAACAACTTTCGCTGCCCCTTAACATATTCCTTAATATCCGGGTCTGCTCCTGCATCCTTCTTTCTTGACAGAGCTTCAAATGAAAATATTCTTATCCTTCTGCCAAGCTCTCCAAAATCCTGTGAATTAATCATCTCATTAATTCCAAGCAGGTCAGACTGCAAAGCACCTGTATATGCTGCAGGTCCTGCCGGCTCAGAACAGATATCTACTAATCTGTTGTATTTATCACGGTAATCAAGAAGTGCATTTTTAATTGAATCATACAGCTCCTTAATTGCAGGATTATCGTAAGTCTCATCATCATAAACTAACATGCACTCGTCAAACCACTCATCAATCCACGGATTGCTTCTTGAAAAACGGTATATTTTATCTATAATGCTCACAAGCCCTGAATCGTCCCGTCCCATGCCAAATGCATCAACAAGATTAAAGAATTCTTCATCTGATTCGGCATAGAATTCCTCAAGCACATCTTCCAACACATCATTTTCAATAAGCTTCTTCTCACCCTCGTCCATTATCCTGAACCCCGGGTCCAGATTAACCTCTGGAAAATGATTTCTGATTATCCATAGACAGAAACTGTCTATCGTTGTTATCTGTGCGTTGTTAAGCAGTGTTATCTGTCTTAAAAGGTTCACATCCCCCGGATTCTCGTCAAGCATTGAATCAAGTGCTTTTCTTATCTTGTCTTTCATCTGGGCTGCTGCCGCCTTTGTAAATGTAACAACAACCAGCCTGTCTATATCTATATTCTTGTCAGGGTCTGTAATCATGGAAATGATTCGCTCTACCAGAACAGCAGTCTTTCCTGAACCGGCAGCCGCCGAAACCAGCACATTACAGTCTCTTGTATCAATCGCGCTCTTCTGCGCCGGTGTCCATTTTCTTTCCATTCTCATCAACCCCTTCCTTTATATTATTCCATAATACTTCATCATCGAATTTCTTTAATTTTCTGTAATTGCAGCCTGGCAAATCCACTGAAAATCCACACACTGCCCCATAAGGACATCTGTCACAGCTTGAAAACTGTCCATCTTTATAAGGACTTCTCCTGATATCACCACCTGCAATTCTGTCCGCAGTATCAATGGCTCTTACATCAACGAATCTTCCAAGTATATTAAACTGCTCTGTATTCATCACCTTGCTTCTTCGTGAGTCAAATCCGCCGTCAGCCTTTCTGCTAACTGGAATATTAAGTGATGTACCCTCGTTATTGTCCATCTTCTCGGCAATATCCTTATCAGAATTAACCATTCCTTTAAGACGCAGTTCACCCTTAATCTTATCCTCTATCTCTTCTGCACTCTCTGTTGTCGCAGATACAATCGGGTCACTTATGTTGTAGTAGAACACTCCGGCAGGAATCACATTTTTCCCCGGACGCATCTTCGCTACAAGCTTCATTGCCGCTTCCATGTAAACCATAAGCTGGATATCAATTCCGTAGTAGGTCTTTACTATGTTGAAATCCTTCTTTCCTGTCTTGTAATCGATAATTCTTACATATACATCTGTGCCGTTTTCGCATATGTCAACGCGGTCAATTGTTCCGCTCATAAGCTGCTTTCTGTCTCCGTCCCCGACTTCCATATTGAACTTATGCTCGAATACAAATGGCACGAAATCACCACATTTTAACTGTTCACCCATCGCCCATACAGTGCGGTCTGCAAGGTCTTCCATCCGCTTAATCATGAATGAATTACGGCTTGAATCCTTAAGGATACTGTTCTGGTATATGTCAGTAATTGCAGCGACACTTCTTTTTACCATCTCGCGGCGTTTCTCCTCTGATATCAGATAGTACGACTCACCGTTTTTCTTGATTTCGTCGCACACCTCACGGATAACCGCATGCAGTACGACGCCGAAGTTTACCGGTGAAAATGTGAATTCTTCCCTTTCCTTCAAATCAACTCCATACCTTAAGTAATATCTCAATGGACACTCTGCAAAGTTCTCAAAAGATGTGACGCTTCCGACAAGCCTGCCGCCAGTAAGTGAATCAATAATATCCTCATCTACATTTGCAGCAATTTCAGTATTATCAAAGCTGTTAGCCGCCCGCGGTATTGTCACATATGAATTCTGCTGTGCCGTGTCTTTGTAAGATAACTTAAGGCAATGTGAAAACATTTTTCTCATGCTTCTTATAATATATGAAGGCATCAGCGCCGCACCCTCGCTGTTTTTTACCGCATATGACATGTAAAGCTTCTCCGCACTCTTTGTCATAATAAGATACAGATAGAATCTCTGTATAAATGCTTTCTCCCTCACGGAAGCTGACATAACTATTCCCTTATCCTCAAGATACTCCCTGTCGCTTTCTGACAGAACGCTTCTTGAATCAGCCTTCTTAGGTACATTGCCGTCATTGATTCCGACAAAGAACATGACCTTGATATTGTCAAGACGGGTTCTTTCTATATCTCCGATAACAACGCAGTCGTTGGTCTGCGGAATAAGTCCTATCTTGATCTCCTGAAATCCTGACGCAAGTATCTTGTTAAATTCTTTAATACCAACCTTCTCGCTTCCAAGAAGGGCATACATTTTATCTAATACTTCTATAACTTTCTTATATAACTGCGCATATTCATCACCAGTGTACTCGCTGTCATTAAGCACACTTACCTTCTGCTCCATATCTTCACGCACAAGGAATTCGTAAAGAGCCTTTACCATATCTGCAACATCAGATTCCTTTGACTTAAGCACTTCTTCCAATGGATCCAACATATCCGTTATCATTGTTCTTAGTGAATTAAGCTTCTCAAGGTCAGTATTATTGACTGTTCCCCTGAACTTTCTTATCCATGGTTCATGCCATTTTCCCCTGCCTCTGATTCCAACTGCAACACAGTAATTGTCTAACAGATCAATATCTTCGCGCTCCATTCCGCTCATTCCGGTTCTTAGGAATCCTAATATGCTGTCATAGCTGTAATTATTCTCTATTATTCCAAGTGCACCGTTAATTGCCGCAATAAATGGATTGTCCGTCACATGGCGCTTGTAATCTAAGAAATATGGTATATCGTTCTGCTTTAATATATTAGCCGCCAGTTTGCCGTAGCCATCCATGTCCGCAGTAACTATCGCAATCTCGTTATATCTGTATCCACACAGTCTTGTAAGTCTTATTATTTCTCCTGCTGCAAATGTTAATTCTTCCTTGGCAACAGCTCCCTCATATATAACGATATTGTCAGTCTTCTTATTAAATCTTCCCGAATTGTTTCTGAAAAGATTCTGTTCCAGGAAATCCAGTTCTTCTGAATTCTTAAATCTTGAATTAACATTTACAATTACATTCTTTCCCGGTACTGCTTTTCCTGCAATATACACAGGTTCAAGGACTTTCACATGTTCTTCATCGCATATCTTATAAAGCTTTGATACGCAGTCCTTACTCATGAAAAAAAGTTCTTCCCTGCCTCTTACTGAATTTTCACGCTCAGATGCATCAATTGTCAGAGAAACATATATCTTCGGACACATTGATAAAAGAATTGTCATTAAATTGTACTGAATCGGAGTAAAGCCTGTGAACCCGTCAAATACTATCTCGCAATTCTTTATTCTCTCTGACTCTGTAACCTTGCTGCATAATTTATCCAGTATTTCTTCTTTAGTTATATAATTCTTGTCTATGTACTCTGCAAATGCGTTATATACAAGTACTATATCATCAAGCTTATACTGAAGTGCTACACTTCCCTTTGAATCACTGTATGCTGCACCTGCCGCATCCTGCATAACATCCGGCTTGATATCATACTGAAGCATCTCCGATATAACAGACTTCATCTCTGACACAAATCCTGTATTAGACAGATTACTTCCAAAATATTTTAATCTGTCCTTGTTCTGCTCTAAAACTCTTTTAATAATCAGATTCTTTCCTGTATCATCAAGGACTTCAAGATTATCCTCACCCACTTCCTCAAATACTTTATACGCAAGCCTTTCAAAGCTCACAACATCTATATTAAGTATTCCTTTTCTTGGATGCATGGACACCAGTCTTTTCTGAATTGCCATAGTGTACTGCTCCGGCACAACAACTATATAATTCCTGTCAGGATTCTTCATTGACTCTTCAATTATATGCGTATACAGATAGTGCGATTTACCCGCACCTGAGCTTCCCAGAATTAATTGTAATGACATGTGTTACTCCCCTAATCTTTCTATAATAGACTTTACCATCATTTACTTTACCATAATGCACTTTTTCATATCATGTCTCATCATGGTTCGAAATCAACCGCTTCATATTCCACCGTATCTGAATAGTCCCACCATTCTCCCTGATAGCCTGTAAATCCGTTATTTTCCATAGCATTCTGTAGAATCATCACATTTTTCACAGCCTCTTCATCTTCTATATCAGAATAATCTCTATCTGCTTTCAAAGAAAAATCATCAAATTCTGTCGGCATTGATATAACACTTCCATCAGCAGCAACCATTGTAATATCCACTGTTCCTCCAAGATTATGCTTTTTCATTCCGTTAGCCGGATTTGCCACATAATTAGGGTCCGGATATACTTCCCACAATTTCTGCTGTGCCTCAAACGGTCTGTATGCATCCCAAATCTTTAAGCTGTACCCCTGTTCTTTCAGTTCTTTCTGCACATTTGCAAGCTTCTTAACTGTTCCGTATCGAAGGTATGCGTCTGTGAAATCATATATTCTGACACCTGTAAAGTTATTGTCTGTCGCATACATCAATTCGACATATATATCCGGTATGTATTTATTTACAAGAACATATTCGTCATCTTCCGGTTCTTTTTCGGTTGTAATCTCCTGTGTTATAATTTCCTGTGCTGTCACTTCCTGTGCTGCAGTCTCCTGTATGTTCGCCATCTCTTTTCCTGATACATCATCTGTTGTAACATTTTTCTTTTGTCCACATGCTGTCATGCCTGCCGCTATAATCACTATTACTGCAAATGTTTTGATAAATTTACTGTTCATAATCATTCACCTCTTCATAAACCTACCATTTCATCATATTTAACAATTTAGTAGGTTTTTCAAGCTATGCATTAATTTAATGTGCCATTTTACACTATCCAATACATTTGTATTTAATATACCACATTTTAATCATAATCTCCCACTCCATACCATATATTTTGTAATAATGAATATGAAGGGCAGGTTTCTTTGTGATGAGTCAGACTAAAATTGTTGTTATTCCATTTAAAAAGCTCCTTATTGGAGCGGTTATCGCTGCTATTATAATAGCTTTTATTATATTCGCTGTTATCCGTCTTGGCAGCAATAGTTCTGATAATTCCAGGAATACTACTAAACCTAAGAGCAGCACTGTAAATGCTTCTGCTTCTTCTAATATTGAGACACCCCTTGATAATGCCGACGCTCCTAAATTCTGCCCCGGAGTATATACCGCCTCTATTCTGTTAGACGGCAACCCCGTTGATATCCAGGTCACAGTTGATTCCTCTAACATTAACAGCATTGAGCTTGTTAATCTTTCTGAATCAATCACAACTATGTACCCTAAGCTCACAACTTCATTTGATGAAGTTGCTGCTAAAGTCATGGAAGCCGGCACAACCAACATAACCTATGATTCAGCCAACAGATATACATATTCCGTCTTTATAGAAGCAATAAGCGCAGCCCTTAAAAAGGCTGCGCCATGATTAATATCTTATATTTTCTGTCTTGTACCCCACATGCCTGCTAAATCCGTCTGCCACTACTTAGAATAAGTCACAGCCTCACTATTCTCATCATAATCAAACATGCCATCATTCTTCTCTTCAAGTGCCTTGATGATGTGATATGTATATTCATTATATGGTGTATCAATTCCAAGTTCTTTCCCCATGCGCATCATTGCGCCAGAGAACATATCTATCTCTGTGTGTCTGCCAGCGTCAATATCTTGCAGTGTTGAATATCTTGCTGTTGGCGGAACAGCGCTTCCTCGGCTTGAGTTATCTGCACACCTGCTCATATCAATGCCTTTGGCAAGAGCTACTGCTTCAACCTCCTTACGTAATCCTTTGCTGATTGCTTTCATATGCTCACTGTCAGTATAACAGCCAACACCTGCTCCAATAATAGCCTGTGGAAGATTGTTACAGATATTAAGTCTATACTTGCTCCATATCTCTTCTTTGATATATTCAGTCACTCTGTAATTAAGTCCTGTTCCATCAAATAAATCTCTTATTGCCGCAACTCTCTCACTCTCAAATGGTGCAGTTTCCTCTCCATATATAATGCCTATTGTAGTCTGAGGATTGAACACATATTCCTTACCTTCGCGGTGTGACGCCACCTTTATAAGTGAATAAATGATATGTGATTTATCTATCTTGGTAGATATTATCTCTTCACTGTCAACACCATTCATAAGACTCATGACAATTGTATTCTCACCGACGGCTTCCCTAATATCATCTAATGCACCTGCAAGTGCGCCGTATTTTAATGATACAACAAGAAGGTCAACACCTTTTGCTTCCTCTGGGGTCAATACCTCCGGGTAATATGTCTTTCCATTAATCAGACAGCCTTCTGCCTTAAGTCTTTCCGCTCTTTCGCCCTTTGCAATAACGCTTAAACTTATATCCTTCTTTTCTGAAAGTCCCCATATAACATAAGAGCCGACTGCTCCTGCTCCAAGTACTGCCACTGAATGTATCTTCATATACATTTTCCTCTCATTCTTTGTAATTTCTTCAAATATATATACACTTCAATTCTTTCCGCGTCAAATGCTTTTATCTTCCTACAATATCGCCCTCTTCAAAATCGTAAGTCAGCTTCTTTCCATATGCCATGACATATGCAGCACATTTCTGCTCATAGTCTGTGTGCTGCATTCTTAAACTTGCTGTTCTTTCATCAAGCTGTCTGTCCGGATATATTACTGGCAGGACATGTACCCTGAATGTGTGCAAATGTGTACTTTTAACCTGCTGTTCAACAAACAGCGAAATCACCGGCACATTAAACTTTACCGCATACAGATATGCACCTCTTTTGCATGGGCGGGGCTTCCGATAATTAAACCACATTTCCTGCTCAGGATATATAAGCACAAGTTTGTTTTCATCAAGTGCATTCTTAATCTGATTAGGAAACTCAGTCTCCATAAACCATTTCAGGCTGCTTACGGGCATTGTGTCGGCATATTTTTGCATATACCCGACAAAACCTTTCATTGCAAGGTTAGAATCTTGATTAACAATACTTATTCTTCTGAATCCAGCTTTTCTCATTGCAAACCTGACAATTGCAGGGTCTAACGGGCTGAAATGATTGCATGTTACAATCGCAGGACCTCTGATTCCAGAAAGATTCTCAAGTCCGTCAACTTGTGTTATAAGCCCCACCGCAGAAGTCCCGGCATGAAATATAGCTTCTGCAATATATTTCTTCACACAAAAACCATATGCTGTGCGGTAATCAATATAATGTCTTAGTAATGCTTCTTTATCTTCGCGTAACAGCTTAGGGTCTCCCGGCTCAACCTTTGAATTCAACTGATTAAGGCTTACAGCCGTCCTAATATTTTCATAGACCTGCTCCCTATCACCAATCATATCTCCTCCGACATAATTTATTTTGCAGCATCACTGCTATCCTTCACGAAACCACTATCCACAACAATTCTGCTTCCCACAACATCAGAAAACTTAACCCCATCACCGTCCGCAATATTCTCAGCCCTTGCAAGAAGCTTCTTTAAATTCTCACGGTCAGCTTTCCTTTCATTATCCCCATACTGCTTGCGCTGTTTAATCAGCAACGGATAAAATCCCGACTCCGCCGCATACTGCCAGAAATACTCCTCATACGGAATCTCGCTGTAATGCCACGGCTTGTCAAACAGGTTATAATGTATCAGCTTCGGTCTTGCTATATACTCCCCGCCCTTGTTAGGCATAACATTCCATTCCTTATCAAGAAAATATATTTCTTTTGCACACATAGCATTAATATAATCCTGGTCAGGTGCAACACTGTCAAAGTGATATTCAGCCATAAGCTTTAAGAATCTGTCTGCAAGATGAGCCTGTCTTATCTTATCAAGGTTCATAAGAAGCACTCCTGAATTGACATATTCATCCCGCTCTATTCCCACTACATTTTCAATGTAATGAGCCAGTATTGTATTCTTTCCTGCAAATGTATCTCTTACTGCACCAAACATTGCATCTCCCATATCAACTGAATAAAGCTTTGCAATGTCATCATTTATTACGGTATCAGAGTCAATATACACAGCTTTATTAAGTTCTGGAAAAAGCTCTGCAATAAATAACCTGAAATATATCGTCAGTGTAAACTCGCCTGAATAAAGCCTGTTTTCCTGCCTGTCAGTAACTGTCTGTCCAAAGCTTTCAGAATATTCGTACATTTTCTTTCTTATATCAACGAATTCAATATCTATGTTTTCATAATCCTTTATCACATTACGAAGCTGAATCATCGTGATATTCTTCACATTATCACACATAACAATAATGCGGTAACACTCATCACAAGCCACATGTACAGCCAGCGATTTAAGGCACACTGCCAGATATGGTGCGTACTGTTCATTAATCGAGAAAAACACAGGAATACGTGAAACTGCCATGTACTCTTCATGCTCCCTGTTATAAGAATCCAGAAGCTCATCATATTCATGAAGCCCAAGTATATTATGCATTTTATCAATCTCCCACGGCTTGACTGAAACAGTCCTTATCACCGGAAACACCCGGAAGGTAGTTGTAAAATGCTGAAAAACAGTGTTGTCATGCAGTCTCCTCTGGTCATTAAACTTTCGTCCGCACAGATTGACTCTTGTTGCAAATGTATTAACAGCCGTCTGGTCAGGCATAAACATTTCCTTTCTTATGCACTGTTCACGACATTTTTCCAGAAGCCCGTTCTGTCTTATCATCCTCATATTCATAAGCATTACTCCGGAATTAATGTAACCATCACCGAAAAGCCATCTGCCATAATAATCAGAAACTCCCGCAATCTCTATGCCATCCATATTCTGATAATAAAAATCCCTAAAATCTTTTCTGCACAACACATCAGTATCCAGATAAAGAACTCTATCCTTAATATCTGTCTTATCAGCAAAAAGGCGCAACATACAGCACGCAGTAAATCTGCTCTGCATATTTGCCTCCGGCAACTCCTCAACAAAATATCTTGTAACATCAACAAGAAAGATATTTACTTTAATGTCCGATTTATTCAATTTTTCTTTCAGATATTTTGCAAATGCTTTATCAACCGGCTTGTAATTAATACCTTTTTCCCTGTAATCAACCGTGAGAATATATATATTTAACGGTTCATCCACATTTTTAATAAGAGACATTGAAGATAAAAGAATCCCCTTCTGCATTGGTTTATCACCACAATACAATATGTTCATAAATCCGTATCCTTTCTTAATTTATTAAATATGTCTGATTTATCCTCTCTGTATTGATTTTCCCCAGTTTCTTAAGTAAAATACATATAAGTTTTAAACGATAATTAAAGAATTGAGGAATGTTATGATATTTAAGATTTTCAAAAAAGATTTGAAAGGTCTTAGCAGGAATATTCTGGCTTTAGCCATTGCGCTTGGTCTGTGCCTTATTCCATCGCTTTACGCATGGTTTAACATATATTCCAACTGGGATCCTTACGCAAACACTGCGTCTGTCCAGATTGCTATTGTTTCTGAAGATGAAGGCTACTCTGAATCTGATGATTCCACTATCAATATGGGAGAACAGATTGTTGAACAGCTTCATTCGAATGATAAATTAGGCTGGCGTTTTCCGGAAACTAAAGATGAAGCCATGAATAAACTGAATGCTGGAAAGTACTATGCAGTTATCGTAGTCGGTGAGGACTTTTCACGAAGCCTGTATGATTTCCTTGATAACGGTCTTAATCCGCCAACAGTTACATACTATGAGAATTCCAAGAAAAATGCTGTTGCTTCCAAGATTACAGACACAGGAAAAAGCACTCTTCAGAACACTATCAACTCCGAATTCATTGATGTGTGTGTTAAGACTATTATGCAGGGACTTAACGAAATAGCTGAAAATGATCCTTCAATTATTGAAAAGACAGTTAAGGATTTACAGAGTGTATCTGCCAATATTAATTCTTACGATACCATGATTGACATGTTTATTAAGAGTAATTCAGACCTGGCAGATAATCTTGCAAAGCTTCAGGAGGTTCTTCCACAGATTAAAGATGTTCTTACCGGAACAACTGATGTTGCTGATATTGCCAATAAATCTCTTGATAATGTCACAGATGATATTGCAAACCAGATTGATGCGCAGCTTAAAGCTATGAATGAATTAACTGACAGTGCACTTGATTCTCTTGATAAAGCTATACAGCTTTCAATAACTGATGTCGGACAGGCTGGCGTTGAGCTTAGTAAAGCCAACGAACAGTTAAAGGAACTTATAGACCAGAATAAGGCTCTTGAAGACGCTATTGATTCCCTCAGCAAAGTAGATGGCATTGATCCGGCAGTTATCACCGCCCTAAAGTCAGCTCTAGCTTCTGTTAACGCTATGGAGAATATCGCATACAACCTTGTTCAGCAGTGTGCCGATATTCTTACTGATTCACCTGAAACACTTCAGGCAAAATATCAGTTAATCAAGTCTGTTGTTGAACAGTGCCGCACAGAGCTCCAGAAGAGCCAGACAATTATGCAGACTGTAATAAGAACTAATGTTAACCTTCTTAAGGCTTCCATTAAGAATGCCGTAAGCAGCCTTGCAGCTAATATAAGCAGTGCCGGAGACAATATTAATGGAATCTCGCAGATGCTTCTTGGAGTAAGTGATATATCAGTAAATATTAATACAACTCTAGAAAGCACAAAAACATTACTTGATTCTCTCAACAAAAGACTTGATACCATATCTGGTTCAGTAGGAGATATAAGTTCATCTTCTACATATAAACTGATAATGGATTTCATCAACTCAGACGCACAGTCAATAGCGTCATTCCTGTCAGAACCTGTACAGGTAGAAGAAATCTACGTCTATATGCAGACTAACTATGGAACAAGTGTTACACCTTTCTATACAACACTTGCTCTCTGGGTTGGAGGAATTGTTTTAGTTGCCCTTATGAAAGTAAAGGTTGACTATGAGGATGATGAATTCAAGGATGCCACAGAACATCAGAAATATATAGGCCGTGCATTACTCTTCCTTGCAATGGGACAGCTTCAGGCTCTTGTAGTTGTTCTTGGTGATTTGTACATTTTAAAAATTGACTGCACCCACCCATTCATGCTGTGGCTTGCAGCCGCTATAACAAGCTTTGTATTTACATTATTTATATATACACTTGTTCTTACATTTGGTGATTTGGGAAAAGCTATTGCTGTAGTTATGATTGTGTTACAGATTGCCGGTTCAGGCGGAACTTATCCAATAGAACTTCTTCCTGAATTCTTCCAGAATGTGTACCTTTACTTCCCATTCCCTTATGCAATCAATGCCATGAGGGAGGCAATAAGCGGATTATATCAGTGTGATTACGCTGTATTTCTTGTGAAATTATGTGCTTATGCTGTTATTTCCCTTATTCTGGGACTTGGAATCAGAAAGTCACTTCTTGAAGTACGCGAGTTCTTCGAACGCCGTATGAAAGAAACACATTTTATGTAAAGGAGAAATGAATTTATGCAAAATGATGATTTTAATATAGATGTTGTTATTGCGGAAATCACAGCATTTGCAGAAAATATGCACGCTAAGAACCAGCACAAGAAAAAGGTCTGCTTAAGATGTATGATGATAATTCCTTTAGTATTCATGGTGCTTATGTTTACCATGGATACAGCTAAGGTTGTTTATCTGCTTCTTTGGGTAATCTCACTTTTTATATTCTGTGCTTATCTTATAGTTATTGATTATATTGATGACAAGCTCGCAAGAAAGCTCAATGAGCTCAATATTGAGATTAAGGAAAAACAGGCTGATACTTCTCTTACAGACAGTATCAAAGCATTTTTAAGTGAGGTACAGTTATGAAAAATATATTTAAGATTATACGGGCTGACCTTCGCCACATAAAAACAAATGTAATTGCACTATGCGTAATTATCGGTCTTACCGTTATTCCTGCATTGTATTCGTGGTTTAATATCCTGTCAAACTGGGATCCATATGGACAGGCTTCCACAAGCAGGATTAAAGTTGCCGTTGTATCTGTTGACAAAGGTACTTCTCTTGAAGGAACGGAGCTTAATGTCGGTGACAACATAATTGATGCACTTAAAACTAATAACACTATCGGTTGGCAGTTTGTTGCTTCATCAGATGAAGCAATCGAAGGCGTATACAGCGGTGAGTATTATGCAGCCCTCGTTGTTCCAGAGAATTTTTCCAAGAATCTTATAAGCTTCTTAAGTGATTCCATGGAACATCCTCAGTTAAAATATTACTGTAACCAGAAAGCAAACGCTATTGCACCTAAGATAACAGACAAGGCTAAAACAGCAGTTCAGCAGCAGGTAAACCAGACATTTATAGATACAATCGTATCTACGATTGCCGGAACTGGCGACTCAGTTATCAAAGATGCAGATAAAGAAACCGGTTCTCTTATGGATGCAGTTATTAACAGACTTACATCCGCAAGGACTACACTTTCAACATACGATGTAATTCTTAATTCAATGCTTGCAATTACTGACCTTACATCATCAATAAGCAGCAGTTCAAACAGTGCTGCACCGCAAGTTTATACACAATTACAGTTACAGCAGCAGCAGTTAATAACCTTACAGGCACTTGTAAATGGTAATTCCGCTGAATCTTTAAATGAATTATCATCTGCTCTTTCAAACCAGATGTCCCAGATTCAAAGCATTATGAGTTCATTAACAGAGCTTTATTCTGACATGAACATGGATGTTGCAGACCTGTCTGCTGCAATTAAGCTTACATCGGGCTCACTCACTCAGACTAAAGAGCTTCTCAGTGACCTCGAGACAAAGCTTGATAACGCAATTAATACATTAAACACAATCACTGAACAGGATACATATGGTTTATTATCAGAGATGTTAAATGCAGATGCCAATACTTTGGGAGATTTTCTCTCTGCACCTGTAAATATAACAACAGAGCAGGTATATGCTGTTAAAAGCTATGGAACAAGCGCTTCACCATTCTACACAATACTTGCACTGTGGTTTGGTGGACTTATACTTGTTGCTATTATGCACACACCTGTGCATCCTGCTCCGGATATTCCAGCAGATGCAAAGAGATATGAAAAATTCTTCGGAAGGTATTTTATCTTCTTTGCAGTAGGACAGCTTCAGGCACTGCTTATAACACTTGGAAATCTTCTCTACATAGGAATCCAGTGTTACCACCCATTCCTTTACTGGGTTGCATGTGCATTCTCAAGCTTCGTATTCACCTTCTTTATGTACAGCCTTACTGTTGCATTTGGAAATATCGGTGAAGCACTTGGAATTGTCCTGCTCGTTATACAGGTTGCCGGCTCAGGCGGTACATTCCCTATAGAAGTACTTCCTAACGCCTACCAGATAATATACCGATTCCTGCTCTTCCCATATTCAATGGATGCATTAAGAGAATGTATAGCAGGAATGTACAGATATGATTACATTAAGAATCTCGCTTTTCTTTCAATATATATAGTTGTTTCGCTGATTATCGGATTGTTCTTACAGAAACCATTTGAGAAGCTGAATCATATGATTGAGAGAAGTAAGGAGAAGTCGGGTGTTATGCTGTAGGAAGTTGCTCCCCTAAAGCACGCCCAGCCGTGTATATTAGTAAAATCAAAACACGCTTCCGCTCGGATTCCGACGCAGCGGTACTAGGTTCGCTGGGATTTGCTACCACTTTGTGGCAGCTTTCCCAGCTTACCAAGTGCCGGCGTCTTCATACGGTTTTGATTTTACTAATATACACGGCTGGGCTTTTCTTTACCGGACAACTGCTCCGCCCCGCCTTTGGCAAGGTTGGGGTGGAGTGATATTCTCATCTCTTATCAAACAATTTTTTTGTGGGGAATCAAATTGTTATAATTCAATTACGATATCTGCCAAATCTATGGTTGCTTGTTTATGTGCAATCGTAATAATAGTTTTTGTTTTTTTCAATTTTGTAATTGTATCTTGTATAAGAAATTCTGATTCATTGTCCAGTGCAGAAGTTGCTTCATCAAAAATCATAATTGGTGAATTTTTTATTATGGCTCTAGCCATTGCTATTCTTTGTTTTTCTCCTCCAGACAAATTGTGGCCGTTGCCAATTATCATGGTTTGATATTTATCGGCTTGCTTCATAATAAAATCATGGGCATTAGCTAATTTTGCTGCATTTATAATTTCTGCATCCGTTGCATCCGGTTTACCATATCGTATATTCTCGATAATATTTGTTTCAAACAAATATGCTTCTTGAGGAACATATGCTATCAATGCTCTTACATTTTCTAATCCAAGCTCTTTAATAGATTTTCCAAAAAATTTAATATCACCAGAAGAAATTGGATAAAAACCTAATAGAAGTTTTGCTATTGTACTTTTACCACATCCCGATCTACCTATTAACGCCACATTCTTATTTTTAGGTATTGTTATTGTTACTTGATTTAAAACGGGTGTAGCTATATTATATTGAAAAGATAAATTATCAATATTAATTGCACTAGATTCATAAGTGCTATTAATTTGTATGTCATTTACCATTTCAGTACATTCTTCTTTCTCATCCAGAAAAGAAAATATTCTCTCTGCAAAAGATATACAATTCATCAATTCAGGATAATATTTACCTAATTGCAAAAATTGTAAACTAAGTGCAGCATATATAGTATATACTGCTGCAATATCTCCCAAAGAAACTAATTGATGTTGTAAAAAATAAATACCTATAACTAAAAAAAGTAATGCACACAACATATCAAAAGCAACATTAAGGGATTCTAAAATACTAACTAAGTACATTCTTTTCCTCTGTACATAACAATATTCTTTATTAGCTAGTTCATATTTCTTCCGGTTATGATGCATAAAATCGTACATTTTATTTACCTCTATACCGGTCAACATATTAGACAATTTTTCTGTCATTATTGCACTTTTTTCTGCGGACTCTTTTCCTACTTTTTTCATTGGTTTAGATATTAATGTATTAAGTAAAAAAAGTAAAATATTCAAAAGAACAAGAACTAATGTCATTGCCGGATTGATTATAAACATTATTATTATATATACCAAAACGGAAATTATAGGAGCCAACACTCTCCTTAGTCTGGATGAATATATTTCACTTGCTTTATCTGTATCATAAATTAAACGTGATAGCAATTCACCACTATGATGTGTATCATAGAATTCCATTGGAAAATTTAATGTTTTAGAAAATACCTTCTTCTTTATTTCTATAGAACCTTTTTTTGCTTCATTATTGTAAATATACATAAACATTGAAGCAATACATACTGCAACTATTCCTATCAATAAGTAGAATCCAATAGTTACACTTACATCTTCATAATTTCCTTTTTCTGCAATATCAAATATAGATTTTACAAAAAGCGAACCTGTAACTTCAAATACAGCATAAAAGGTTGTCATCATTATTATAGATACAATATATATCATTAATCTGTTTTCTAATAAACCTAAAAACTTCCAAAAAACATTTTTCTGTGTCATTAGCACTACTCCTATATACTAATAATTTTATTCTATTCCTGTTTCACATTCGTTATTGTACAATTTTGAATATAAACCTTCTTTACCTAATAATTCAAAATGACATCCTCTTTCAGCGACTTTACCTTTATGTAAAACAATAATATCATCTGCATTACGTATAGTTGACAATCTATGAGCAATGATGATCACTGTTTGATTGTTCTTTCTTGTTTCTATTATTCTATTTATCGCTTCTTCCGTTTTTACATCTAAAGCGGATGTTGGTTCGTCTAATAATAAGATAGAAGATGATTTTAGAAATGCTCTAGCAATAGTTAATCTTTGCCTTTGTCCGCCCGACAAATTTACTCCATTCTCTCCAATAAAAGTTTGATATCCATCCGGTAAGGTAATAATATAATCGTGAATACACGCAGCTTTACATGCATCTATCACGACTTCTATAGACACATCATCCATACCATAAGTAATATTAGAAAAAATTGTATCTGCAAATAAAAATACATTCTGTGATACCAGAGCAATCTCTTTTCTTGCAGCTGTTAAATTCCAATTTCTAAAATTTTGTTCGTATAGGTAATAATCTCCTTCTCTTACTTTTTCTAAACCGCATATAATTTTAAATAATGTAGATTTTCCTACACCAGATGATCCTACAATTGCTGTTGTAGTCCCTTTTTTTATATCTATATTCAATTTATCAAAAACTCTCTTTTCACGATTAGAGTTATACCAAAACGAAACATCCTTAAAACATATTACACTTTCCGTTTTTGATAAATCAGAGGTATTTCCACAATATGTTCCTGAATGCTCTTTTGGAGCAGCCATTATCTCATTTATTCTTTTTATTGATATCAATAATTCTCTTCCATCATTTATTTTAAAAGGTAATTCACTCATGGGAGATGATATTTTATTAAACAAAATAATAAAAGCCATCATATCTCCTATGGATAACTGTCCTTTAAAAAATTCCATCAATGCAATTAGAGAACAGATAACACTAGGAATCCATTTGACTAAGCTCTGAATTACGTTTCCAATTGCTTGATATTTATTACGATAAATTTCATTTTCTAAAATATCGTTTGCAATTTTTTCTACTCGTTCATTTAATATTTTATTTAAACCATAGCTACGTGCTATTGCAATTCCTGCAATATCATCATTAGCTACTTGTGTCAATTCATCATACTTTGCTCTCCTAGACTTTGCTAATCTATTAATATTTTTAGCTAGATTGTTGCTTATACACATTACTAAAGGATAGCAAATCACGATACTCAGTAAGAGTATCCAATCCATTTTAAATATTGAATAACTCAATGCTATAATTGTAATAATTGATTGAAAAATCTCTGGTATTATTTCAGAATAAAGTTGGCCTATTTTTTCAATATCGGAAATTAATTTTGTAATTAGAGTTCCTGTATGTTCATTAATGTATGCATATTCAATCTCTTCAATTTTTTTTACAATATAATTCTTGCTTTCCTTCTGTATTACCAAACTAAATTGCTCTCCACAAAGTTTCTTAAAAAAAGAAATTAACGTAGACAGGATAACAAAAATCGATATTGTAAAAAAAATTGATTTAAGATTAACAAACTTACCCGCAATCATATCATTAATTGCTACAGATATTATTTTGGAACCTTCAACTAAGATATAGGATAAAAAATAAGAAAATACAATAAATAATAAAAAATAGTAAATATACTTCACAGATAGTTTTAAATAAATATTTTGTTTCTTCATATAACCTCCATGTTTAATCCTTTTAGTATGTATGAAATTATATGAGTTTTTATTAATGATTACATTAAATATAATATCAATTTTGTTGTATTTTCTCTAATTTGATGCTATCATGTGTACAATATAATGAATATAAGGAGATACAAATGCCAATCCCTCTGAGTTCAAATGAGATAATACATGTAGACCACAAGATAAAAGAAGCCTCATATTCTATGCCACACATGCAAGCAGCTTCTGATCATTATATGTTAGGATATCTTGTCAGTGGAGATCGTAAATGGTTTTCCTATGAAAATATTAAAATTGCACATTCCGGAGATGTTGGGATAAGTAAACCGAATGTATATCATCGAAATTGTGCAATGTCTGATATTCCCTATGAACGATACATAATTAAATTTCGACTTGAAGCATTACAGCCAGCAATTAATTTAGTTGGACAATCAGAATTTGACATATTATGTACAGACTATTTGCATTTTTTACCTGAATCGCAAATAAAAATAAAATCCCAGTTTGAAGAAATGTATCAGGAATATAACAATAATACTCCTTATTCGCAACTAATTTTAACTGGTATGTTACATAAATTATTTTTTACAATATATCAGGAACATTTGCCTATAGAATCTTCGCAATTGCTTTTTAATAAATTTGATTCGCGAATACATGACGTTCTTGTTTATATTGAAAATAATCTGGAGTATAATCCTACAATAGATGATGCTGCTAAATACATATCTTTATCAACATCACATTTTTCTCGATTATTCAAAGAAGTAACTGGCTGTTCTTATACTGATTATTTAACAGCAACCAAATTGCAACATGCTCAGTTATTACTTGGAAATACACAATTATCAATTAGTCAGATAGCTTATAAAACTGGCTTTTCTAATGCTAATTATTTAGCTACTGTATTTCAGAAAAAATTTAATTGTTCTCCTTCAAAATATAGAAAAACTTGCATAGATGGAATTTTCTAATTTGAGCTATGCAAGTTCATATCTAATTATAAAGCTTTATATAAATTTATCATAAAACTTGTATCAATTTGTTTCAAAGCGTCTAATTTATATAAAATTTTGTTTATTATATTTTCTGAAACTATCTCTAATTATATCTCTTTTTTTAGCATCATTAGCCAATTCAAACCACATTACATTACTTCTAATGTTATATATTCAAAATGTTTTTTATCATTATGTAAAAGAACTCCCCACTCTTGGTCATGATATGACAAAAGTAATTCATCTCCCAAACACCATTTACATCTTGTTCTATTCATAAATGTCTCCCTCCCTTATAGAAAAACTCCCGGAAGTTTGGAGGCAGGTGGTTTGTGGGGTGCGGTATTCCGACTGTAAACTGTGCGCATAATAAAAGCATTGAGTCATAAGTAAACCAAAGCGTACACACGCCATGGATGGCGTGTGAGATGTCTCGCACATGGATGTGCGTAGACATCGTTAGCGGATGGTATAATTACCTAAACACTCAATGCTTATTATTATGCAGTGCAGTTTACCGGAGGGATTCCACACCCCACAACCACCTGCCTCCCACTCCCGGGAGTCACTTTTTCTAGAATAACCCAGTTATTACCCCATCATCATTAACATCTATATTATATGCCGCTGGTGATTTTGAAAGTCCTGGCATTGTCATTACTGAACCTGTAAGCACTACTATGAAGCCTGCACCGGCTGATACATATGCTTCTCTTACATTCATCTCAAATCCTTCCGGACGGCCAAGTAATGTCGGATCGTCTGAAAGCGAATACTGTGTCTTAGCCATACAGATTGGAAGATTACCAAATCCTAACTGTTCAAGCTGTGCAATCTGCTTGTTAGCTGCTGGTGAATAATTAACACTTCCTGCGCCGTATATTTCTTTAGCAATTGTCTCAATCTTTGCTTTAACCGGCTGGTCTGTTTCATACAGGCAGTGGAAATTGCTCTTCTTTGTCTCAAGTGTCTTAAGAACTTTTTCTGCAAGCTCAATTCCACCTTCTCCACCTTTTTCCCATACCTTGGCAAGGGCGAATTCACAGCCTTTATCTTCACAGAACTTCTGTATATAATCTAATTCTGCCTGTGTATCTGATACAAACGCATTAAGTGTAACAACTACAGGCACACCATATTTCTGAAGATTCTCAATATGCTTTTCAAGGTTTACGATTCCCTTCTTTAATGCGTCAAGATTCTCTGCTGATAATTCTGTCTTAGGTACTCCACCGTTGTACTTAAGTGCTCTTACTGTTGCTACTAATACAACTGCATCTGGCTTTAAGCCTGACTTACGGCACTTTATATCAAAGAATTTCTCTGCACCTAAATCTGCTCCAAATCCTGCCTCTGTGATAACATAATCTGCCATCTTGAGTGCAGTCTTAGTTGCTCTTACTGAATTACAGCCATGTGCGATATTAGCAAATGGTCCACCATGTACTAATGCTGGAGTATGCTCAAGTGTCTGGATAAGGTTAGGCTTTAATGCATCCTTTAACAAAGCTGCCATTGAACCTACTGCCTTGATATCTGATGCTGTAACAGGCTGTCCCTGATAATTGTAAGCAACTACCATCTTGCCGAGTCTTTCCTTTAAATCCTTCATATCTGTTGCAAGACATAATACTGCCATAATCTCTGACGCAACTGTGATAACAAAATGATCTTCTCTTACAGTTCCGTCAACCTTAGAACCAAGACCAACAACTATATTTCTAAGAACACGGTCGTTCATATCCATACATCTTTTCCATGTAACACATCTTGGGTCAATTCCAAGTTCGTTGCCCTGCTGTATATGGTTATCAAGAAGTGCTGCACATAAGTTGTTAGCTGATGTGATTGCATGGAAATCGCCTGTAAAATGCAGATTAAGCTCTTCCATAGGAACAACCTGTGCATATCCACCACCTGCTGCTCCACCTTTGATACCGAAACATGGGCCAAGTGATGGCTCACGAAGTGCTATAACAGCCTTCTTGCCAAGCTTTCCAAATGCTTCTCCAAGCCCTACAGTAATTGTTGTCTTTCCCTCTCCTGCCGGAGTTGGATTAATGGCTGTTACAAGAATTAACTTTCCATCTTCATTGTCTTTGACACTGTTAATGTACTCGTCTGATATCTTAGCCTTATACTTTCCGTATAATTCAAGATCATCCTCGCTTATGCCGCATCTGGCTGCAACATTCTTAATTGGCTCCATTACTGCTTCCTGTGCAATTTCAATGTCTGTCTTCATAATGTTTCTCTCCTTTGCTTTAGCCTTTTCGTGCCTTGCAATCCCGCCTTATCAAGATTCCTAAGAAGATTCTCTTCCTAATATATCTTTACATAAAAACAAGAGGCTACAGGCGCACTTTAATACACCTATGCCTCTGTTAAAAACCTGAAAGATTCTCCCCAAGCAAATCAGCCTCAATATTCCTCATCCCTCTGCTTAGAAATTGCTTCTTCGGTGCTGTATCTACACAGCTCTCCAGAGTTCCGTCCATAACCGGTCCTTTTGCCTGAGAGTTTTCGCTGTCACCTTCGGCGCTGCATTTTTAAACAGTCTCTCCCGATTATATCTTCCGGATATTACCTTAATAATAAGGAAAAAAGCGTCTTGCTTTATCTGCAAAACGCCTTTGTTTTCAACAATAATATATAAATTGACAGAGTTTGTCAATAAGCAACATTTAACAAAATTATTTATTATATTAGGAAATAACAGTATTCAATTGAAAAAAATGTTGTTTTATGTTAAAATTTGTCTTAATTTTTTATAAAAAGGGAGAATACATAATATGTTTAGTAAAATCAATACTATTCTCGACACTATTGACGCATATGTCTGGGGAATCCCACTCATTGTCCTTATACTTTCAGTTGGTCTGTTTCTTACTATCAGACTTAAGGGTGTTCAGTTTACTAATCTTGGTCGTGCTTTTAAGTACATTTTCAAAGACGAAACTGATGGAAAGCACGGTGAAGTGAGCAGTTTCGCAGCACTATGTACAGCACTTTCAGCAACAATTGGTACTGGTAATATCGTAGGTGTTGCTACTGCCATTGTCTCAGGCGGTCCTGGTGCATTATTCTGGATGTGGCTTGCTGCCTTAGTTGGTACTGCTACCAAGTACGCAGAATGTCTTTTAGCAGTTAAGTTCAGACAGGTTGACGAAGATGGTCATGTTGTTGGTGGTCCTTTTAACTATATTGAACATGGTATGGGACCTAAGTGGAAATGGCTTGCCAAGATATTTGCTTTCTTTGGTATAGGCGTTGGTCTTTTAGGAATTGGTACATTTACACAGGTAAACGGAATCTCTTCTGCTGTTAATAATTTCTTTGATCCTAACAACGCATGGACTGTTTCATTATTTGGAAGAACATATTCATGGACTGTAGTTATAAGCTGTCTTATCCTTACATTCTGTGTTGCTCTTGTTCTTATTGGTGGAATCCAGAGAATTTCTAAGGTTGCTCAGGTTATTGTTCCTTTCATGGCTGCAACATATTTTTTAGCAGGTATTCTTATTATTTTATTTAATATTACAGATGTTCCTGCTGCCATCCTTACAATTGTGCAGAGTGCATTTGGTCTTAAGGCCGCTGCTGGTGGTGCCCTTGGTGCCATGGTTGTAGCTATGCAGAAGGGTATTGCAAGAGGTATCTTCTCTAATGAGGCCGGTCTTGGTAGTGCACCTATTGCCGCTGCCGCTGCCCGTACCAATGAACCTGTACGTCAGGGTCTTGTATCTATGACAGGTACTTTTATTGATACTATTATCATCTGTTCAATTACAGGTATTGCAATTGTTCTTACAGGAGCTTACGATATGGGACTTGAAGGTGTTGCAGTAACAACTAAAGCATTCCAGTTAGGACTTCCATTCCCTGATGGAGTTGCTTCATTTATTCTTATGTTATGCCTCGTATTCTTTGCATTTACAACTATTCTTGGCTGGGACTACTATTCTGAGCGCTGCCTTGAATACCTTACTAATGGTAAGAAGAAATGCATCAAGGCATACAGATGGGTATATATCCTCTGCGTATTCATTGGTCCTTATATGACAGTATCTGCTGTATGGACAATTGCAGATATATTTAATGGTCTGATGGCTATTCCTAACCTTATTGCACTCGTTGCTTTAAACGGTGTGGTTGCTAAAGAAACTAAAGATTATCTTGACAGAATTAAGAAAAAAGAGATTGAGTAATTAAGCATTAACTGCTTATGCGTAAAGATAAGCCCCACTCCGGATTAGTCCGGAATGGGGCATTTTGTATATATCTTTATTTTGTTATAGTACTATGAGGGAATTTCCCCGCTGTAATCACATTTTATGAGCCTATTTTAATATATCCATCACATTTCATGAGTTTTATAGCAAAAGGTGGCTTGTATTCTCCCATATAAACATCTCCATCATCATGCATATTATCTTCCTCTATCATACATTTTTATAAAGAAATTCAATGTAATAATATAACACGTTTGACCGATATATAATGTAGAAGTAACATTTTGAAATAAGGTCCAAGGAGGGATTATTGCAGCAAATGGAGTTATTCGCAATTCAAAAGTGTACCCAGTCCAGACTATCAGTAATCTCAAAGGGGTAGGACAGGATAATACCAGTGCAGAACACGGTAACAGTGGACAGTCTCACAGACAGACAATAACTATCAGAGTTAATCCTGAGACTTATGCTGATGCACCAGCCGATTGTTATACAGTTACCTATAACCGTAACAGTCAGCTTCAGGCATTTTATTATCGCCCTCGCCATGAGTATACTTACTAATAATGGACGAAGAAAAACACCTCTTAATCAGAATGTATATTGCTGATTAAGAGGTGTTTTCTTATGCTCTACGCTTCAGCTTTATATATATGAGTTGCAATATTATTGCGCACGCAATGCCAACTGAAACATAAGATATTAAATCCGTATTGACATATGTCGGGTTAAGACTTGCTGTTCTGCCAAGAAATCTGTTACTGAATAACGTTCAAGATGATAACTGTATGGGTGCTGGCTCTGATTTAGTAGTATATATTGTATAAATCCACTATAATGTTGTTAAACATTTCCTATAAGAATATCTATATTTCAAGATTTATAGGCATATTATTATTGATGAAGAAGTGTCTTGTCTGATTTTTTGTCATGATACCTATAGGTAGTCGTATATTCTGACAGCTTATAGGTATTTTCTGCACATTCTTCTCTCGAATCAGACATTATCCTTGTCAGAAAGCTAAAGATTGCCTATAGATAATGTGGTTTTTCATGATTTATAGGTATTTACAATGAAATCTGCGCTTTATGAGCAGAAATCCTAATATTTCTGCCTATAAGCAATAGAAATAATATCTTCTTATAGGTTCTGCTCTATATTCTGCGACCATCTTGCTGTCAGATGCAAATGTATCACCTAGTTGGACGATACACTATTTTGCCCCATCATTTATGTTCATATTTTTCCTAGTAGATAATAACATTTTTATCCACCGATATAATATTCTCCTAAACCATGTAATTTTTGTGTAAAGAAAAAAGCACCATGTTTCAGGTGCTAATCTTCATAATGGAACTTGCAGGAATATATTATCAGATTTTGATTCATGTCCATATTATACGTAAGTCTGTGTTCGTCTGTGATTCTTCTACTGCACATCTTCCTATGCTTTAATGGTTTCTAAAGGAATAATCATAGGTAATAATATATTTTCTTCTAAATCATCAATCCGTATCCATATACTTTAAGATATGTATCACGCCTTCTTTCCACCAACACCATTAATATACATCAACGGTATTCCGAAGAATGCCATTCCTCCAACAATATTACCTATTGTAACAGGAATAAGATTATTAAATATAAAATTCGGTATATTCAATGTACTAAGCTGCTGTGCTGTATAACCATATTGCTCCATAGCATCTTTCACATATAATGGATTAAGTTTTGCTATCATTCCTGCAGGTACATAATACATATTAGCAACACAATGCTCATAACCGCTTACAACAAAAAGCAGTATTATAAAAAAACAACATAACAGTTTTCCGGTTACATCCTTTGCACGTGCCGCAAGCATAACTGCTGCACACACAAGTATGTTACATAATATTCCCGATGCAAGCGCTGTTGTAAAATCAAGATTACATTTACCAAGCGCTACTTTAATTGTATATGCACCAAGTATTCCCGATGAATAATTATACTGCCCACTTACATAATCAATACATGTAAGCATTAACGAGCCAAGAAGATTTCCCAGATATACTACAATAAGCATTCGTATAAGCTTAAGTGCTGTATGTTTCTTCTGTACAGTTGCCATAATTGCCAGACAGTCTCCCGTGAAAAGCTCAGCACCTGTCATAACAACCATCATAAGTCCCATTGGGAATACAACTCCTGCAACCAGACGTGCAATTCCTACATTGGCGATATCATGTGCTGCCACACTGCTTCCTGCTGCGCCAAATGCAATCATCATTCCTGCAAGTATGGCTTTCATAAAAAGCTTGTATGCTGGACAGTCAACCTTCCCAACACAACCTTCCACATAATTCTCTATCGCTTCTTTCATAGATAACATCTTTAGTTCCTCCCTGATTGTGTATTCCTACACTTCAATCGTTTTGTTTTAACTGTGTATACAAAATACGCTTGCATATTATAGCAAGCTGAATATTTATTTACAAGTATCTTATAAAGAACAATTCTACATGCTTCGGCACCCCTTTTGGACTTTCTCTGTTCATCACACCTCTCTAAGGTCCAAATCGTCAGACTGACTCTTCACTTTTGGACTTTAACACGCCTTCCCGCCGCTTCAACGTCCGATCTGCCGCGGCTCGGCTTCCCTTTTGGACTTCAACACGCCTTCCCACCGCTTCAACGTCCAATTCGCCGCGCTTTGGCTTCTCTTTTGGACTTCAGCGCGCTTTCTCACTACTTTAACGTCCAATCCACCACGCCATGGCTAACCATTATCCCTGCACGACAAAAAGCACCTGCCAGAACGCTATTCACAAGCGTTCTGGCAGGTGCAAACCCACATATGTATCATAAATTCTACTTTCCAGATGTTGCCTTAAGTCTTGCCATAGCTCTTGCAAGTGCTGCTCTTGAGTGATAATACTCATGGATACTCTGCTTCTGG